>Ga0116227_10002737_pt1 | contig 39797 bp, 35 predicted proteins | sample S1TSphgellanicum_FD_89693 | JGI IMG/M metagenome (GOLD analysis project Ga0116227, IMG submission 89693) | Host-associated microbial communities from peat moss isolated from Minnesota, USA - S1T2_Fb - Sphagnum magellanicum MG | ecosystem: Host-associated > Plants > Peat moss > Unclassified...
ACGCGTGGCAGCGACACTCCCCTGCCGGCGAATCGCGGTGATATTGCCGGCCGCGTCGTAGTCGTAATACGCGGTGTTGCCCGACACCGTCACCAAGGTCAGACGCCCCACGGCGTCGTAGCCATAAGTGATGTCGTCAGCATGGGAGAGCGAAGAAAACAGCAGCACGCACACCGCGGCGAATCCACCGGCCAGCCCCTGAACGACACTCGCTTTAGCACAGCCGGATAACGCAGAAGCAGCCCGGACGCGGGCGCAGACAGCAGCCATCAATATCTCCCCCAAGAATCAACAGTAAGGTTTACTGAATAATTCTGAAAGATATCGAATACCGATTCGACTCGGTATCAGGCTGCCCTGAGATTGCGTAGGAGAATCCGCACGCCAACGCAAAACTTCAACGCATCGCCGATGTGGGCATCTGGCGACATCACCACAGTCAGCATCAGTCATCGCAAATCTGAGTGACAGCTACACCAAGTCCGTCACCGCACCCCATCACCCTGTTTAGTGAATTTTACTAAACACAATAAAACTGTATTTAACCCATACATACGGGTATTTACGCGTATCAAATCGCACCACCCGAGGGACTTTCCAACCGGTTTTACTATACAATCCCCGAAAATCAACTAACCCGCGGTCAGCCGAGCGCTCGCCGCCCACCCAGATGGCCACAACCATCCGCGATGTCGCCCGCGCCGCCAGCGTGTCGATCGGCACCGTCTCCCGCGCGCTGAAGAACCAGCCAGGCCTCTCCGACGCCACCCGCCTGCGGGTCGTCGAGGCCGCGCGCCAGCTCGGCTACGATCACGCCCAGTTGCGCCCGCGCATCCGCCGGCTCACCTTCCTGCTGCATCGCCAGCACAACAATTTCGCGGCCAGTCCGTTCTTCTCGCATGTCCTGCACGGCGTCGAAGACGCGTGCCGCGAACGCGGCATCGTGCCTTCTGTGCTCACCGCAGGCCCCACGGAAGACGTGATCCAGCAGATGCGCCTGCATGCGCCCGACGCGGTTGCGATCGCCGGCTTCGTCGAGCCCGAGACGCTCACCACGCTGGTCGCCATGCAGCGTCCGCTGGTACTGATCGATCTGTGGGCGCCCGGCCTGCGCTCGGTGAATCTCGACAACGCCGCCGGCGCCGCTCTCGCGATGCAGCATCTGTTCGCCCACCAGCACAAGCGCATCGCCTTCATCGGCGGTTCGCTCGCGCATTTCAGCATTGCGCAGCGCGCGCTCGGCTACCGCCGGGCGTTCTTCGAAGCCGGCCTGCTGTTCGATCCGTCGCTCGAAGTGACCATCGACGCCGGGCTCGACCCCGACACCGGCGCCGCGCTCGCCATGCAGCGGCTGCTCGACATGGCCGGCGCCACCGGCCAGCGTCCCGATGCCGTATTTGCCTACAACGACGCCGCCGCGCTCGCCGCGCTGCGCGTCTGCCTTGCGCGCGGCCTGCGCGTTCCGCAGGACATCGCGATCATCGGTTTCGACGACATCCCCGCCGCCGCCCACGCCACGCCGCCGCTGTCGACAATCTCCGTCGACAAGGAAGCGCTCGGCCGGCGCGGCGTCGAGCTGCTGCTCGAGGAGTCGCCTGCCGAACGCGAAGTCCACCTGCCCGTTCATCTCATTGCCCGTGCCAGTACCTCGGTGAAAAAGCCATGACGCAATCCGATACGCTTCAGCCTGCCCACGCCGGCGCCCCCTCGTCCGCAACACCCGCGACGCCTGCGGTCGCCAGCTTCCGCGAGCGCGACTTCCTGCTCGCGCATATCCAGGACACCTTGCGCTTCTACGCGCCGAACGTGTTCGACCCGAGCGGCGGTTTCTACCACTTCTTCCGCGACGACGGTTCGATCTATAACCGCACGACGCGCCATCTCGTCAGCAGTTGCCGCTACGTGTTCAACTACGCGATGGCCTACCGCGAGTTCGGCGATCCGCAGCATCTGGAGTACGCGCGCCACGGCCTGAATTTCCTGCGCGACGCACACTGGGACGCGGAACTCAAAGGCTACGACTGGGAACTCGACTGGCGCGACGGCAGCAAGCACGTGCTCGACGCCACCCGCCATTGCTACGGTCTCGCCTTCGTGCTGCTGGCGTATTCGCACGCCGCGATGGCCGGCATCGAAGAAGCGAAGCCGATGATCGGCGCCACCTTCGAGCTGATGGAACACCGCTTCTGGGACGCCGCCGCCGGTCTCTATGCCGACGAGGCGACGCCCGACTGGCGCGTGAGTTCGTACCGCGGCCAGAACGCCAACATGCACACCACCGAGGCGCTGCTCGCCGCCTACGAGGCGACCGGCCATCTGGTGTATCTGGATCGCGCGGAACGGGTGGCGTCGAACATCACGCTGCGCCAGGCAAAGCTCTCGCAAGGCCTCGTGTGGGAGCATTTCCACGCTGACTGGTCGGTGGACTGGCACTACAACGAGGAAGACAGTTCGAACATCTTCCGTCCGTGGGGCTTCCAGCCAGGTCATCAGACCGAATGGGCCAAGCTGCTGCTGATCCTCGAGCGGCATCGTCCGCTGCCCTGGCTGCTGCCGCGCGCCATCGAACTGTTCGACGCGGCCATGACGCACGCCTGGGACGACGACCACGGCGGCCTCTACTACGGCTTCGGCCCGGACGGCACGGTCTGCGATCACGACAAGTATTTCTGGGTGCAGGCCGAAACCTTCGCGACCGCCGCGCTGCTCGGCAAGCGCACCGGCAACGAACGCTTCTGGGACTGGTACGACGAGATCTGGCGCTATAGCTGGACGCATTTCGTCGACCACAAGTACGGCGCGTGGTACCGCATCCTGACCTGCGACAATCGCAAGTACAGCGACGAAAAAAGCCCGGCCGGCAAGACCGATTACCACACGATGGGCGCATGCTACGAAGTGCTGATGCATGCACTGCCGCACACGCCCTCCACAACGAACGACTCCGCACGGTGAGCACCATGAGCGCCACGACTGAATTTCCCCTCTTCGTCTCGCCCGGCGACATCCTGACCGACCTCGTGCGCACCGGCGATTCGCAATGGCTGTCGCGCCCCGGCGGCGCCGGCTGGAACGTCGCCCGTGCGGTCGCGCGCCTCGGTCTGCCGACCGCCTGCGTCGGCTCGCTCGGCACCGACAACTTCTCCGACGAGCTGTGGAACGCCAGCGTCGCCGCGGGTCTCGACATGCGCTTCATGCAGCGCGTCGAACGGCCGCCGCTGCTTGCGATCGTCCATCAGACGCATCCGCCTGCGTACTTCTTCATGGGCGAGAACGGCGCCGACCTCGCCTTCGATCCCGCCAAGCTGCCGGAAGGCTGGATGAACCAGGCGAAGTGGGCGCACTTCGGCTGCATCAGTCTCGTGCGTCAACCGCTCGGCGACACGCTCGCGGCGCTGGCCGCGGAACTGCGCGCGCGCGGCGTCAAGATCAGCTTCGACCCGAATTACCGCAATCTGATGGCGCACGGCTACGAGCCGACGCTGCGCAAGATGGCCGCACTCGCCGACCTGATCAAGGTCTCCGACGAGGATCTGCGCCTGCTCTTCAAAGGCAGCGAAGCCGAGGCGCTTGCCGAGTTGCGCGCCATGAATCCCAAGGCGATGGTGCTGGTCACGCGTGGCGCGGAAAAGGCCACGCTGTTCGACGGCGATACGATCATCGAGGCACAGCCGCCGCGCGTCGAAGTGGCCGATACGGTCGGCGCGGGGGATGCATCGATCGGCGGCTTCCTGTTCAGTCTGATGACGGCGCCGCAGCGCACGTGGCAGGAGCATCTTGCGTTCGCGCTGGCAGCGGGCGCGGCGGCATGCCGGCATGCGGGCGCGCACTCCCCGTCGCTGGACGAAGTGGTGGCGTTGCTGGAGGGGTGACGAGGCGCCGGGCGAGAGGGGTGAGCAAAGAAGTGCGCGACGCTCGCAGGAAGGTCGGTGAGTCCGAAATCGGCGTGCTACGATGGAATCTCCCCCTTGCTGGAGAAGCATCATGGAGGACGTCACCTATACCAAAGGACTCTACACGGCCACCGCCACGGCGCGTCCGGTAGACGGCGGAGCGTATCGCGGCGTGGTCACGCTCTCGCGCGACGAAGGCGGCGAGCTGGAAGACACGCTCTATGAAGTCGAGGCCACCTCGGCCTCCGAGGAAGAAGCGCTCGAGGAAGCGAAAGCGTTAGCCCATCGCATCCTCGGCGAGATCGAATTCTAGGCAGACCCGGCGCCGCGCGCGCCGGCGTATTCCCGCTGCGTGGCGCTTGTCCCGACCCCGGCGGATGGAGGCGAAGATGGCTGAACAGCACTTCCCCTATGGCGTGTACTCGATTCACGTGCGTCCCCTCGAACTGCAAGGCGCGCGCTGGGATGCGGAGTACGAAATCCGCCAGCTCGACCGCGCAGTGCAGGCGTGGACCACGGTGGGCGGCGACAGCGGTTACGCGAGCGAAACCGAAGCCGTCGATACGGCGCACCGGCAGGCGGTCGCGGATATCGAACACGGCGCCGGCATCCCGAAGCCACGAACGTTTCCGTGATGGTGTGAGTTCGCACGCGGCGGATTGCGCGCCGCGCGAGATGTGCGATGTGCGAGCCATGCGAGCGTTCGCTTTGCGGCACCTCGACCCGCAGCGAAAATCCGTAAAAGCGCGTCGTGCGGCGTGCTACGCTTTGCGCGTTTTCACGCTGAAGAACACGCAATGGCCACCGACACGTCAGACCGCACACCCGGCGCCGGCGCCGAAACGGGCACCCGCGCTGCCGGCGCGGACGCAACGGCATCTTCACGCAAGCGCCTGCCGCGCGGCAGCCGCGAGATCCCTTTCGGTTCGCGCACGATCATTGCGCACGGCATGCCGATCCGTTTCTGGCAGGATATTTACCACAGTGCATTGACGATCAAGTGGCCCACGTTCTTCGTGTCGCTCGCGCTGATGTTCCTGCTGCTCAACGCGACGTTTGCCTCGCTCTATATGCTCGGCACGGCACCGATTGCGAATCAGTTTCCCAAAGGCTTCGGCGGTGCGTTTTTCTTCAGCGTCGAAACGCTCGCGACGGTCGGCTACGGCGACATGCATCCGCAGACGGTCTACGCTCACTGGATCGCCACGCTCGAAATCTTCGTCGGCATGTCGGGCATCGCGTTGGCGACCGGCCTGATCTTCGCGCGCTTCTCGCGGCCGCGCGCCAAAATCATGTTTTCCCGTTACGCGGTAATCCGGCCAATCGACGGCCACATGACGCTGCAGGCCCGCGCGGCGAATGGCCGCCAGAATATGATCGCCGAGGCCCACGGCAGGATGCGCATGATGCGCGTCGAAACGTCGGCCGAAGGCTACCGGCTGCGCAAGCTCTACGACCTGACGCTCGTACGCGACCAGCATCCGGCGTTTCTGTTTAGCTGGACCCTGATGCACATCATCGACGAGACCAGCCCGCTTTTCGGCGAAACGGCCGAGTCGATGAAGGCGCGCGAAGCGTCCTTGCTGATCTCCATCGAAGGCGCCGACGAAGAGACCGCGCAGACCATGCAGGCGCGTCACACCTGGGAAGCGGATAGCATCCGCTGGCAACACAAATACGTCGACCTGCTCCGCGAGGAAGACGGCGTAAGCCATATCGACTACATCCACTTCGACGAAATAGAACCGCTGGAACCGCTGGCGCCGTCCGTCCCGGCCGCCCAGATGGACCCGCATGCGGTGCCGGGCGCCTGAGCCACCGGCAGATCTATCTCAAAACCGCGCGAATTCGCGGAGTACTTCACTCCTTTCGGGCAACAAAGCCAGAAACAAGCAAAAATAATCTCTAATCGGCGCTAAAAAATAGAGTCTCTTTCGACGCGAAGCCTTTGTGGTCCCCATCCACTTCGCGCGAACGCATAAAAACGGAGACTTACCATGACCGCTCGCCTGCCTGTCGACGGCACGCCCGCCCTCGCCGATTACAAGCTGTCCGATAACCTCACCGCCACCCGCGGCCGCATTTTCCTGACCGGCACGCAGGCGCTGGTGCGTCTCGTGTTGATGCAACGCGCGCTCGACAAGGCGCGCGACATGAACACCGCCGGCTTCATCAGCGGCTATCGCGGCTCGCCGCTCGGCATGGTCGACCAGCAGTTGTGGAAGGCGAAGAAGCTGCTCGCGGCGAGCGATATCCGCTTCCTGCCCGCGATCAACGAGGAACTGGGCGGCACCGCGGTGCTCGGCACACAGCGGGTCGAGTCGGACCCGGAGCGCACCGTCGAAGGTGTGTTTGCGATGTGGTACGGCAAAGGCCCGGGCGTGGACCGCGCCGGCGACGCGCTCAAGCACGGCAACGCCTACGGTTCGTCGAAGCATGGCGGCGTGCTGGTGGTGGCGGGTGACGACCACGGCTGCGTGTCGTCGTCGATGCCGCATCAGAGCGACTTCGCGATGATGGCCTGGCATATGCCGGTGGTGAATCCGTCGAACGTCGCCGACATGCTGGAGTTCGGCCTGTACGGCTGGGCGCTGTCGCGCTTCTCGGGCGCCTGGGTCGGCTACAAGGCGATTTCGGAGACGGTCGAATCCGGCTCGACGGTCGACCTCGATGCATTGCAAACGCAGTGGACGGATCCGCAAGACTACCAGGAACCCGCCGGCGGTCTGCATAACCGCTGGCCCGATCTGCCGAGCCTCACCATCGAAGCGCGGCTCGCCGCCAAGCTCGACGCCGTGCGCCATTTCGCGCGCAGCAACAGCATCGACAAATGGATTGCGCCGAGTCCGCAGGCGAACGTCGGCATCGTCACCTGCGGCAAGGCGCATCTGGATCTGATGGAAGCACTGCGCCGCCTCGACCTCACCGTCGCCGATCTCGACGCGGCCGGCGTGCGTATCTACAAGGTCGGGCTGTCGTTTCCGCTGGAGATGACACGCATCGACAGGTTCGTCGAAGGCCTTTCGGAAGTACTGGTGATCGAGGAGAAAGGCCCGGTCATCGAGCAGCAGATCAAGGACTACCTGTACAACCGTCGCGACGGCGCACGTCCTGTCGTGGTGGGCAAGTACGCCGAGGATGGCTCGTTGCTGCTGTCGTCGCTTGGCGAGTTGCGGCCTTCGCGCATCCTGCCGGTGTTCGCCAACTGGCTCGCGCGGCACAAGCCCGCGCTCGATCGCCGCGAACGCGTGGTCGATCTGGTGGCGCCGCAAATCCTTTCGAATGCCGCCGACGCGGTCAAGCGCACGCCGTACTTCTGCTCCGGCTGCCCGCACAACACCTCGACGAAAGTCCCCGAAGGCTCGATTGCGCAAGCCGGCATTGGCTGCCACTTTATGGCTTCGTGGATGGAGCGCGATACGACCGGGCTGATCCAGATGGGCGGCGAAGGCGTGGACTGGGCTTCGCATTCGATGTTCACGAAGACGCGTCACGTGTTTCAGAACCTCGGCGACGGCACCTACTTTCACTCGGGCATTCTGGCGATCCGCCAGGCGGTGGCGGCGAAGGCCACCATCACCTACAAGATTCTCTATAACGACGCCGTGGCGATGACGGGCGGCCAGCCGGTCGACGGCAGCATCTCGGTGCCGCAGATTGCGCGTCAGGTGGAAGCCGAAGGCGTCTCGCGTTTCGTGGTGGTCAGCGACGAGCCCGAAAAATACGACGGCCATCATGGGCTGTTTCCGCAAGGCACCACCTTCCACCATCGCAGCGAACTCGATGCCGTGCAGCGCGTGCTGCGCGATATCGACGGCGTCACCGTGCTGATCTACGACCAGACCTGCGCGGCCGAGAAACGTCGTCGCAGGAAGAAAGGCGAATTCCCCGATCCGGACAAGCGCCTCTTTATCAACGAAGAGGTCTGCGAAGGATGCGGCGATTGCGGCGTGCAGTCGAACTGCCTGTCCGTCGAACCGGTTGAGACCGCGCTGGGCCGCAAACGCCGCATCGACCAGTCGTCGTGCAACAAGGACTTCTCCTGCGTGAACGGCTTTTGCCCGAGCTTCGTGACGATCGAAGGCGGCAAGCTCAAGAAGGCCGCCGGCGCCGCCTTCGATGCCGCCGCGCTGGCTGCCCGCGTCGACGCGTTGCCGGTGCCGGCCACGCAACTCGATGCCGCGCCGTACGACATTCTGGTCACGGGCGTCGGCGGCACGGGCGTCGTGACGGTGGGCGCGCTGATCAGCATGGCCGCGCATCTGGAAGGCAAGAGCGCGTCGGTACTCGACTTCATGGGTTTTGCGCAGAAGGGCGGCTCCGTGCTGTCGTTCGTGCGCTTCGCCGCGCGCGACGAATGGCTCAACCAGGTGCGTATCGACACGCAGCAGGCCGACGTGCTGCTCGCATGCGACATGGTGGTGGGCGCGAGTTCCGACGCGCTGCAAACGGTGCGTCATGGCCGTACGCGGATTGTCGTGAATACGCATGCGATTCCGAACGCGACCTTCGTGCAGAACCCGGACGCGAACCTGCACGCGGATGCGCTGATCGACAAGATGCGTCACGCGGCGGGTGAAGAACGCATGTCGAGCTGCGATGCGCAAGCGCTCGCGACGCGGTTCCTCGGCGACACGATCGGCGCCAACATCCTGATGCTCGGCTTTGCATGGCAGTTGGGTCTCGTGCCGGTGTCGTTCGGCGCGATGATGCGTGCGATCGAACTGAACAACGTTGCCGTGCAGATGAATCAACTGGCGTTTTCGGTGGGCCGTCTTGCCGCGGCTGATCCGGCGGCGCTCGAAGCGCTGTGGCAGGAACGGCATGCGGCGCAACAGCCGCTGCGTATCGATACGCTGGACGAACTGATCGCGCATCGCGAAACGCGCCTGGCGGTGTATGGCGGCGAGCGGTACGTGAAGCGCTATCGTACGCTGGTGGATGCCGCGCGGCGGGCCGAGGCGGGTATCGGCGGTGCTTCGTCAGGTGAGCGCCTGACGCGTGCGGTGGCGACGACGTTCTACCGGCTGCTGGCGGTGAAGGATGAATACGAAGTGGCGCGCCTGCATACGGACAGCGCGTTCCGCGCCTCGCTCGAAGCGCAATTCGAAGGCGTGGCGGGCAAGGACTTCGGCGTGAAGTTCAATCTCGCGCCGCCGACCTTGTCGCGTCCGAAGCATGGCGCGACACCGGTGAAGAAGACCTTCGGTCAATGGCTGTGGCCGCTGCTCGGCACCATGGCGAAGTTCCGCGGACTACGCGGCACGATGCTCGATCCGTTTGGCCGCACGCTCGAACGCCGCATGGAACGCGAACTGGCCGACGACTACGAAGTGACCCTGCAACAGGCGTTTGCGAAGCTCGATGCGGGCAACGTTGAAGAGATCGTCAAGCTGGCGGATCTGCATGCCCGCGTGCGTGGCTATGGGCACGTGAAGCTGGCGAATCTGGCTGGCGTGAAGCGCAGCGAACGGGATTTGGCTGCGCGTCTGCAGATCGCAGCGGCGACGGGCGCGGCGGTTAAGCAAGCGTTGGAGGAAGCGAAGGGCGCCGGGACCTTGCGGGGGATTCCGGTGGTGGTGGCGAAGTAAGCGTGTGAAGCGTGCGCCGCTGCGCAGAGGATTCATTCGCAGCGGTGCACGGCACTTTCTGACTCAAGCCGACAGACCCCCACCTGCATGGCCCGTTTTCAAAACCGCTCTTCATCCACCCAATCAATGTCCCCGCACAAGACGCAGGTCTGTTCACCGACATGCGTCACCACCGACAACGTCACGCACGGCAGCGCCTCGTTGATCGACAGATACGGCCGGGTCACATGCACCCGCTCCGGCGCATTGATCGCCGCCCGAAAATACGGTCGACGCAGCCAGTTGGCCCCCTGCGCATCGGCGAGCGGCAAAAAGCGCGTCTCATGCGCCGCGCGATCCGCCCGCAGCACCACGTTGCGGCCCGCCTGACGACCCTTCGCATCCAGCAGGAAGCAGCGCGCCGCGTGATCGAGCGCGAGGAAGTTCCAGCACACTTCATCGAGCGGCTCGCCGGCGGCGAGCCGTTCCGCCGCCCGTTCGAACGCGCGGACATACGGCGCCAGCCGGCTCGCATTGCGCCGCTCGCGAGCCTCTGCCTGGTCGCGATAACGCTCGGTGACTTCGCTGATGCAGGTCACCGCTTGCACGCTGTCCGCGGCACCCGGATTCGGCCGGCCGAAGAAAAAGCCCTGCACGAAGTCGGCGTCGCAGGCGAGCGCCATCTGCGCCTCATGTTCGGTCTCCACGCCTTCGATCAGCACCAGCTTGCCCGCTTCGTGCAGCAGCGCGACCAGACCCGGCAGGATCGTCGCCATGTCGGCGCGATGGGCGGCATGCGAGAGCATGATGCGGTCGAGTTTCACGATGTCCGGATTCAGTTGCCAGATCCGTTCGACGTTCGAATGTCCCGCGCCAAAATCGTCAAGCGCAATCAGGAAGCCGAGTTCGCGGAACTTGCGCACGGCGTCCGCGAGACGCTCCAGATCTTCCGCGCGCTGTTCCAGCACCTCGAGCACGATGCGTCGCGGCGACAGATCCAGCCGCCGCAGATTCGCGAGTAGCGCAGCGGCGTGATACGGATCGGTCAACGCCCCCGGATGGACGTTCAGAAACAGCCACTCCTTCTCGGCGCCGAGCACCTTGAAATTCTCCAGGTGCAGCGCCTGAGCCAACCGGTCCACCTGCAGCACGTCGCCGAGCCGGGCGGCCTGGCCGAAGACGTCGAGCGGCGACACAGGCCGGTCGAGCGCGTCGTGGGCCCGCAGCAAACCCTCGTAACCGACCGCGCGCATGTGCGACAAACTGAAGATCGGCTGAAACACGCTCGTCAGCTCCAGCTCGCCATGCCGCACCGAATACCGCTCCAGCCCCGAAGTCACACTCACCTCGAAGCCGTGCGGTGCGGCGGTCGTCCTTTCCTGTTGCGCAATCGTCATGCATTCCTCTCACGCGAGATCAGGGCCGGTTCGTGCGGAGGCAAACAACCACGGCGCCGTTTCTCAAAATGTGCGTCATCGCCACTCCTTAAGCAAGCTCCGTGCGCACGCAGCCGCACATTCCAATGAAGTTTGCATGCCCGGCTGCACCGCCAGTAGCTACGTGCCTCGCGTCCGGGCGCGCGATGCACCACCCGGGTGCATGACCCTTAGCCGGCAAAGGCTAGTGGGGAGCGCACGCGGCGCGGCGCAATCCGGCCGTTCGCTGCATACCTCGCGCCGGCCAGGCGCGGCCTCGGGCTAAAATTCGCGCTGGTGTTCACGGGCCTGCCAGATGGAAATTGTTTTCACCGTCCTGATTCTCCTGCTCGCGGTGGCCGTCTCCGGTGTCGGCGTCCGCGTGCTGCCCTTCAAGCTGCCGCTGCCGCTCGTGCAGATCGCCCTCGGTGCGCTGCTCGCGTGGCCGAGGCTCGGCCTGCACGTCACCTTCGATCCGGAAATCTTCATGATGCTCTTCATTCCGCCGCTGTTGTTCGCGGATGGATGGCGCATCCCGAAGCGCGAGTTCTTCATGGCGCGGCGCTCGATCCTGCTGCTCGCGCTGGGTCTCGTGTTCATGACGGTGCTGGCGGTCGGCTACTTCGTGCATGCGCTGGTGCCGGAGATCTCGCTGCCGGTCGCCTTTGCGCTCGCCGCCGTGCTATCGCCGACCGATGCGGTCGCGCTGACCGGGATCGCCGGCAAGAACCGGATTCCCGCGAACCTCATGCACATCCTCGAAGGCGAGGCGCTGATGAACGACGCGTCGGGCCTCGTCGCGCTGAAGTTCGCGATTGCCGCCGCGTTGACCGGCGTGTTCTCGCTGCGCGACGCGTCGGTCAGCTTCGTGATCATCGCCCTGGGCGGTCTGGCGACGGGAGCCGCCGTGAGCTGGCTGTTCGGCTTCGCGTCCGCACGCTTTCTGAGCGTCACCGAGGAAGGCGACCCCGCGCCGGGCGTCGTGATGACGCTTCTGATTCCGTTCGCGGCTTATCTGTTTGCGGAGCATTTCGGCTGGTCGGGCATCCTCGCCGCCGTGGCCGCCGGGATGATGATGAACTACACCAGCATCGCGAATGCGGGGCCGGTCTCGGCGCGCGTGCGAGCCAACAGCACGTGGACGATGATCGAGTTCGTCTTCAACGGCATGGTGTTCATCCTGCTCGGGCTGCAGTTCCCGCATATCCTCGGCCGCGCGCTGATCGATGCGCACGAGACCAGCAACGAACAGATGGCGCGGCTGATCGGCTATATCGCGGCGGTGGCGCTCGCGCTGTACGCGCTACGCTTCGTGTGGGTCTGGCTGCTGCGCTGGTTCGCCAGTCGCGGCGCGGCCAAACAGGGGATGAGCAGCGCGGTGCCGGGCCTGCGCACCGTCACGGTGACGACGGTGGCCGGCGTGCGCGGCGCGGTGACGATGGCCGGCGTACTGTCGCTGCCGGAGGCGTTGCCCAACGGCGTTCCACTGCCTGGCCGCGATCTCGCGATCTTTATCGCCTCGGGTGTGATTCTGGCGTCGCTGCTGATAGCGGTGATCGGGCTGCCGCTTTTGCTGCGCGGCTGGCGGCGCGGGCGCGATCCGAACGCCGCCGAAGAACGGCTCGCCCGCAAGCTCGCGGCGCAAGCGGCAATCCGCGCCATCGACGGTCTGCATGAGACCGCCAGCGCCGACCTCGACGAATCGGCCTTCGCCTATGCCGCGGATGTGGCGGCGCGCGTGATGGATATCTACCGCCGGCGTCTGGCCACCCTCGGCGATGAAGCCACCGCGCCGAGCGAGCAGGCGCGGCGCGCGGAAGCGCTGGAGTTTCAGATGAAGCTGGCGGCGATGCGCGCCGAACGCGCGGTGCTGCTTGCGCTGCGCAACGAGCAGAAGATCAACGACGAGACGCTCAACAAGCTGATGCGCGAAGTGGATCTGTCGGAGACTGCGTTAATCACGCGCGGCGTGGCGCGCGCGTGACCGGCACGCTCACACCGCTGGCTGCTGCGCCGGCTTGCGACGCAACAGCGCGTACAGAATGATCGCGCCGAAGGTAGCGGTACCGATACCGCCGAGCGCAAAACCGCCCAGCTTCAGCGAGAAATCGCCCGCGCCCAGCACGAGCGTCACGGCGGCGACGATCAGATTGCGGTTGTCGGAGAAGTCGACCTTGTTGACGACCCAGATGCGCGCGCCCGTCACCGCAATCAGCCCGAACACCACGATCGACACGCCGCCCAGCACCGGCCCGGGAATCGTCTGGATCACCGCACCGAACTTCGGCGAGAAGCCGAGCACCAGCGCGATCACGGCGGCAATCACGAACACCAGCGTCGAGTAGATTTTGGTGACCGCCATCACGCCAATGTTTTCCGCGTAAGTCGTGACGCCGGTGCCGCCCGAGAAGCCCGAGACGATAGTGGCGAGACCGTCGCCAATGAAGGCGCGGCCCACGTAGCGATCGAGGTTCTGGCCGGTCATCGCGCTTACGGCCTTGATGTGACCGAGATTTTCCGCGACGAGGATCACGGCGATCGGTGCGAGCAACGTCATGGCCTGAGCGTTGAACGCCGGCGCGGTGAAGTGCGGCATGCCGAACCAGGCGGCGTTGGCGACGATCGAGAAGTCGATGGGCTTACCCATACCGAGTCCGTTCGTGACGATCGCATAGATCACGTAGGCGACCAGCAGGCCCACCAGAATCAGCAGCCGCTGCAGCATGCCGCGCGCAAACACCGCCACGGCGGCCACGCATAGCACGGTGACGAGCGCCATCCACGAATCGAAGTTGCTGCCGCTCACGCCCTTGACGGCGATCGGCGCGAGGTTGAGGCCGATCACGCAGACGATCGCGCCCGTCACGAGCGGCGGCATCAGCGTTTCGATCCACTTCGTGCCGACCGCCGCGACGATCAGCCCGATGATCGCGTACACCACGCCGCACGCGATGATCCCACCGAGCGCCACGGGGATGTTCAGGTTGGGACCGTGTCCGCCGTAGCCGGTCACGGCAATCACGAGGCCGATGAACGCGAAGCTCGAACCGAGATAGCTCGGCACCCGGCCGCCCACCACCACAAAGAACAGCAGCGTGCCGATACCCGACATGAAAATGCACAGGTTCGGATCGAAGCCCATCAGCAGCGGCGCGAGCACGGTCGAGCCGAACATCGCAACGACGTGCTGGATGCCCATTGCCAGCATCTGCGGCCAGGCGAGCCGCTCGTCGGTGTTGACGACGCGGCCCTCGGCGGCGCTCGGCTGCGTGCGCCAGCGGGGGAAGTAGGAATCGGCCATGGCGGGGGTTCTCCTCTATCGGCGTGGTGTGCGTCGGGCGTGGCTGCCGCCTGGGCGGCGCCTCTCTCAGAGCCGCCGTGCAAGCGCGCACTCCGATCGACGCCTTGTTCGACGCGTGGTTTAAATTACGCGCGAGTGTACGGAGAGCGTCTGGCGCTGACAAGCGAACTCGTGGACGCGCTGCGGCAAGCACGGGCCTTGCGCGCCCGATGCAAGCCTGATGCAACTACGGCTCGCGGTGCCCCTGATGCACCGGAGCCACCCGAGGCGCCTAGAGCGCGAACACCGCGACCGCGGTCTTCAGTTCGCGCGCCTGGTCCGCCATCGACGCCGCTGCGGCCGCGGCCTGCTCGACCAGCGCCGCATTCTGCTGGGTGACCTCATCCATCTGAGCGACGGCGCGGTTCACCTGTTCGATGCCCGTGCTCTGTTCGTGCGATGCAGCAGAGATTTCACCCATGATGTCGGTCACACGCTTCACCGCCTGGGTGACTTCCGCCATCGTGTGCCCGGCGCGCTCGGCGAGCGCGGCGCCGCTGCCGACACGTGACGTCGAATTTTCGATCAGCTCCTTGATCTCTTTGGCCGACAACGCGCTGCGTTGCGCAAGCGAGCGCACCTCGCCGGCCACCACCGCGAAGCCGCGGCCCTGCTCGCCCGCGCGGGCCGCTTCGACAGCCGCGTTGAGCGCCAGGATATTGGTCTGGAAGGCGATGCCCTCGATCACCGCAATGATGTCGGTCATGCGCTTCGAGCCCGCAGCCAGTTCGCGCATGGTCTCGACCACGTCGCCCACCAGATCGCTGCCGCGCGCCGCCACCTCCGACGCGCCATGCGCCACGCCGCTCGCCTGCTGTGCGTTGTCGGCGTTCTGCCGCACGGTCGCGGTCAACTGCTCCATGCTCGACGCGGTCTCTTCGAGCGACGCGGCCTGCTCTTCCGTACGCTGCGACAGATCGGTATTGCCCTGGGCGATCTCGCCGGAAGCAAGCAGGATCGACTCGCTCGATTCGCTGATGCCCGAGACGATCCCGGCAAGCCGTTCGCGCATATTGCGGAGTGCGAACAGCAGGCTGTGGGTATCGCCGGCGCGAGTGTCGACTCGCACGCTGAGGTCGCCATCCGCGATACGGTTGGCAATCTGCGCGGCGTAGCCGGGTTCGCCGCCGAGTTGGCGCCTGAGCCGACGCGCAATCAGCCACGCCAGCAGCATGCCGGCCACGAGCGCACCCAGCACGAGCGACGACAGCACGATACGCATCTGCCGGTAGCTGGCTGCGGCCTGGACCTGCGCATCGCTCGCCTGCTGGCGGCGGTAATCGATCACCTGCACGATGCTGTCGCGCAAGGCTTCGCTCGACGCAATCGCGCGGCGCACCAGTTCCTTGTTGTCGACACCCGCCGGAATCGGCTCCGCGCCAATCTGCTGATGCACGATCCCTTCCCACACCGCCGACTTGCGCAGCACCTCGGCGAACAGCGCCTGGCCCTTGCTGGTGGAGAGCGTAGCCCGGTAGCGATCGTAGGCGTCGTGCATGCTCTTGAGCGAGGCGACGATGCCGGCATCTAGACGCCGGCGACCGGCATCGTCTTCCGCGTAGCCGAGATTCGCCGCTGCGAGGTCCGCATCGATCTTGTTGCGGTTCGCTTCTTCCATCCAGTAGAGACCGTCCATATGCCGGCTGCCGATCTCCTTGGTGAGGTCATGCATCGACGCTAGCGTCATCAGGCCGGTGGCCCCGATCACCGCGCAAAATCCGATCACGATCGCGAATGCCAACAGCAGGCTTTGCAACACCGTCATGCGCTCGAACCACTTCATTTCACCATCCTCGACTGAGCTTCGCGCCAATGCGGCGTCGACAGTACGCGCAATAGCGCGTCCAGTCCTTTTACGGCCGCGCAGTGGGCGACTTGACCTGCTAATGGCGGGAATAACCGGGACAGGATGTTGAAAGGCTGCGTCTCGCAAAGCCTTATCGGGATTGGGATTTGTCTGATTTATCGGGGATTACCCGCTGGCTACACTGGCTTCTGCTGCGTGACCCCATGTATTGCGCATGCGATGTTGTAACTCTCCGACTTGCCGCTCACGTTTCCCCAGCGTGAGCGGTTTTTTTTCGCCTGCTGGTTTGTCGATGGCGTTACTGGCTCAATGCCCGCGCGGCGAGCTTCGCCGTATGCTCGCGCACATCGGTGGGCCATTGCGCGATTGAGGCGTCGAAACGCACGGGATCAGCGGCATACAGCGCCCGGGTCGCTTCCTCATAACCCGGCAGATTGCCGGCCAGCGCGGTCATGAAGCGGTAGGCCGCTTCCTGTGCACGACGCATACGGTCTTTGTCGTCGCCCGCGAGCCGCGCCGCTTCCACCAGTTTGCGCAACGCCACCGAGGCCCCGCCCGACTGGCTGTTCAGCCAGTCCCAATGACGCGGCAGCAGTGTGACTTCGCGCGCCACTACGCCGAGCTTCGGCCGGCCGCGGCCGCGAGGCGCGCCTTCCCCAACGGACTCTGCGGCCTCGCCTTCTGCACCCGGCTCGTCGCGCTGCAGTCTTGCGAGCACTTCGTCCGCCGTGCCACGCAGGTCGAATTCGACGGGCTGACTGGTCTCGTCGTCGAACACCAGCACCGGCGCCTGTTCGCCGCGCTCGATCACCTGCCTGAGCGCCAGCGCAACCTCCTTGCGTGTGCCTGAGGCAATGCGTCGAAGGCCTTCGAAGGCGGTACATGTGCTTGCTTGCGGGGTCATCACGAAAATCCTCATTCATCGATTTTCGTTAATTATACCCGGGTAAAATTAGAACGCAATATCACCCGGATAAAACACTGTGCCCTCACGTCGGCCCGCCTAATGCCCCGGTTGCGTCACCATGCCCGGGCTGTCGGCACGCGCCGCGACCGGATAGGCGAGGATGCGGTTGCGGCCGGCATCCTTGGCCTCGTAGAGGGCCGTGTCGGCCGCGTTGACGAACGCCCGGTAGGTGGCAAAGGCGTGGCTCGCCGTACTGGCAATGCCGATGCTGATGGTCAGCACGTGATGCGCACTGGCGACGTGGCCCAACACCAGCGCCTGCACAGCCGCGCGAATCTGTTCGGCGATCTGCGCCGCGCCGCCGGCATCGGTGTCGGGCAACAGCACGGCGAATTCCTCGCCGCCGTAGCGCGCGGCCACGTCGCTGGGCCGCCGGACGTTGCCGTCGATGCAGCGGGCCACCGCCACCAGCGCATCGTCGCCGGCCGAGTGGCCGTAGAGATCGTTGAAGCCCTTGAAGTTGTCGACGTCGATCAGCAGCATCGACAAGGGCCGCCCGCTGCGCTGCATCAGAAGCCACGCCTCTTCCGCGCGTTCCTCGAAGGTGCGGCGGTTGTTCAGCCCTGTCAGTCCATCCGTGCGGGCCAGTACCCGCAACGCTTCTTCCACTTCCTGGCGGCGTCTGAGCTGTTGCGAGAACAGCACCGCGAGCGCGATGATCGCCACGTCGAGCGAGCCGATCAGGCTGCCGATAATCCAGGCGCGGCGCCGCCAGCCGGCGTAGATATCGCGCGTGGAGATCGCGACGTCGAGCAGCAGCGGAAAGCGGTCGATATGGCGGAACGCGTACCAGCGCTCCACACCGTCGATGGAAGCCGTGCCGAAGAAATCGCCGCTGTCCTGCAGCGTGAAGCGGGTGTAGTTCGCCGTGCCGACCAGACTGATGCCGATGATTTTCGGGTCGTAGGGACGCCGCATCAGCATCGTGCCGTTGGCCAGCATCAGCGCCATCGAGCCGCTATTGCCGAGGTTCATCCCGGCAAAGAGGCGGTGGAAATACTCGAGCCGCAGCGTGCCGACCACCACGCCGGCGAAGCTTCCGTCCGGGTGCGAGAGGCGCCGGCTCAGCGCGATGCTCATGCCGGCGTTGGAGAGCCTCGACTTGAAAGGCCGGCTAACGTACAGCCCGACGTCGGGTGAATTGCGATGAACCACGAAATAGTCGCGGTCCGCGGAATTGATGTGCCGCGGCGGCACGGACTGCGAATCGATAATGGCGTTGCCGGCTTCGTCCAGCACGAGCATCGAGCCCATGTCCTGCGCGCTCGCGGCGCCGTCGAACAGCACCAGCTGACGGATCACGGGCGGCAAGGCCATCACACCCGGCTGCTTGAGACCGGCGATGACCGCCAGCAGCGACAAATCGTACAGTTCGAGGTTGCGCGCCACGTCGCGCTCGACCAGCAGGGAAACGTTCCTGGCCGAGTCCTGGGCGCGCCGCAAGGCATCGTCGCGCATCTGCGCCAGCACCCAGATGGCGATCGCGAGGATCGCGCCGGCTAGCGCGAGGCTGATGACAATCACGGCATTCGGTCGGCGCGTCACCATGTGTCTGGTTGTGTCGAGCATGCGCGTTGGCCTACGCGCGTTATCGGGGACTGCAATCGCGGCCCGGCCAGAAAGCGCAGTGGGCATGAGGCGGATCATGCCTTCGCGCGCGGATTCCTGGAAGCGGTAGCGTAACAGACGCCTATCCGGTATATCGGCGCATTTCTTATTTTGCTTAATGGCCCGCAGCGATGCCTATACTGATCATTAAAGCTGAAGAATGGTCGAACGGCGAGCACACGACGGCCGCGCCCGCAGGCAAGGTCACGGCAAAGCGTTCAGGTTTCCGGAGGAAAATCGATGACACCAAGCGTTGTCGCGGACGAGCCATCCGCAGCCGTGCGGGCTGTCACCCGGGCCTACGTCAGCCTGCTGATCGCCGGCTTTGCGCTGATCCCGGCCTACCTGATCGCCTATCTCTACGTTTTCCAGAACCCCGCCCTCACGTTCGAAAACCACGTCTTCCACGAAGTCGCGATTGCCGCGGCGACGCTCGAAGGCCTGTTCGTCGCCTATGTTGCCTGGCAATGCTATCTGTCGTCCGGCGAGCCCCTGCTGCGCTGGCTGACGCTGGGCTTTCTGGCCTTCGTGCTGATCTACGCGCTGCACGGCGCCTTCACCGGCATGGCGCATCACAACATGTGGCTGTTCCTGCTATACGGTCCGGCGTCGCGGCTGGCGATGTCGGCGCTGCTGCTCGTCGCGCTGCTGGCGTGGCATCAGCCGCCCGATCCCGTGCCCGCGCGCCGCGCGCCGCGCCGCTGGCTCGGATGGATCGCCCTGTTCCTCGCAATCGATGTGGCGGTGGGCATCCTCGCCTACTCGCCGATCGCAGGCGAGCTCGCGGTGCGCCTGTCGCTCGAAGGCGGCGCGCTGCTGCTCTCGAGCGTGAATGTGGCGATCCTGCTGGCGCGGCGGATCTACTCGCCGCTGATGAAGATTTTCGGCATCTCGGTGACGTCGTTCGCGCTGTCTTCACTCGCCTTCATCCTGGGGCGGCCGTGGAATCACATGTGGTGGCTCGCTCACGCAATCTTCGCCGCAGGGTTCTTTTTGCTGAGTTACGGCGTCGTCCAGGCGTTCCGCACCACCCGCTCCTTCGCGACGATCTACAGTCAGGAGGAGCTGATGGCGCGTCTTGCCGAAGCGATGGCGCGCACCGAGAGCGCCTTGCAGGAGTTGAAGCGCACCAACCTCAAGCTCGAGCATCTCGCCGCCACCGATCCGCTGACGGGCGCTGCCAACCGGCGCCAATTCATCGACATGGTGGACGCCGAGATCGAGCGCGCGAAACGCGGCGGCGCGCCGTTTTCGCTGCTCGCGCTCGATCTCGACCACTTCAAGGCGATCAACGATTCGTACGGACATCAGGTGGGCGATGAGATCTTGCGCGGCTTCGTGCAGCGCTGTCTCGATGCCATCCGGCCGTATGACGGCGTCGCACGCGTGGGCGGCGAAGAGTTCATGGTGCTGCTGCCGCAGGTGGTGCTGGCGGTTGGGCAGTCGGTGGCCGAGCGGATTCGCGAAGCGGTCGCCAACGGCGTGTTTGGGGGGCAGTCCGGCAAGAGCGTCGCCCTCACCGTGAGCATCGGCGTGTCGCAGTTCGGCCGCGATGGCGACACCATCGACGCTATCCTGCGCGCCGCCGACGAGCGGCTTTATCGGGCGAAACATCTGGGCCGCAACCGGGTCATCGCCACCTGAGGCGAGACCGGTTACGCCAAACAATCACACTATCCTGCGCGCGGCGTCAGCGGCGGCGTCCCCGCCGGGCCCGCCGGCGTGCGGCAGATCGCGCTGATATCCGCCGGCTCCAGCACCGCTCGCGCCGCGTCGGGCCGTCGCGCTACCGCGAGCATCGCGAGGCCGACCTCCTCGGTCGTCACAATCTGATTCGGCGTCAACAGGCGCATAAGCGCCATCACCGGCCGCAAGAGCGGATAGAGCAACCGGTACATGCGCGTTTTGGACTGGATGCCGTGGAGCGGTTCGATCACCCCAGGACGGAACAGATAGACCGCGCGGAACGGCAGCAACTTCAGCGCGTTCTCCGTGCGGCCTTTGACGCGCGCCCACATGCTGCGGCCGTGCTCGCTGCTATCGGTGCCGCGTCCGGAGACGTACACGAAGGTCATCTGCGGATTGAGGCGCGCCAGCGTGCGGGCGGCTGCCAGCGTCAGGTCGTAGGTCAGGCGGCTGTAGTCGGCCTCCTGCATGCGGAACGACGACACGCCGAGGCAAAAGAAGCACGCATCGAAGCCTTGTAGCGACGACTCGATCGCGCGGTAGTCCATCATGTCCGGGTGGACAATCTCGGTGAGACGCGGGTCAAGCTGGCCGGTCGGCGAGCGGCCCACGGTCTGCACGAACTCGACGTCCTTGGCCCGCAGGCACTCGCGCAGCACGCCTTGTCCCACCATGCCGGTTGCGCCGAATAACAAAACTCTCATGACACCTGCTCCGGTTCGGTACGTGGCCAACGAAGGTTGGTCAGCGCTTCAGATACATCCCACAGGCGGGCAGCCACCGCCCGGTCTTGCGCTCGCGGCGCGATAGCGGCCACACCCGGCGGCCCCTTCAGCTCGAACAGTCCACTCGGACCGTAGTAGCCGCCCGGCATCGCTTCGGGCGCCGTGGCCGCCAGCAGGGTAGGCAATGCGCCTGCCGCAGCCGAGTGGCTCATCAGCGGTTGAATCGTCAGGCGGTTGACGGTTTGCATGAAGCCATCCGCACCCGGCCCGTTGGCGATCAGATCCGTACGCGCGAACCCTGGATGCGCCGCATTGCTAAGGAGTCCCCATCCATTGGCGTCGCTGCGGCGTTGCAGTTCCAGAGCGAACATCAGCATGGCGAGTTTCGATTGCCCATACGCGGCCCATGGGTCATAACGGCGCGCCCATTGCAGATCGTCGAAATGGATGGCGGCGCGTAGCTTGTGGGCGATGCTGCTCAGATTGACGACGCGCGCTTGCCGGCCGTTGCGAAGCACCGGCAACAGTTGCGCCGTCAACGCAAAATGCGCCAGATAGTTGGTGCCGAACTGCAATTCGAAACCATCCGCGGTGGTCTGGCGAGCGGGCGGCGTCATGACGCCCGCGTTGTTGACCAGCAGATCGAGCGCGTCGTGTTCGCCGGCGAAGCGCTCGGCAAACTCGCGCACCGACGCGAGGCTCGCCAGATCGAGATGCTCGTAGGCGATCGACGCCGCTGGATATTGCGCGCGGATCGCCGCGAGCGCCGCGCTGCCCTTGGCCGCATTGCGCCCGGTCAGCACCACCTGCGCGCCCGCCCCGGCCAGCGCGAGCGCGGTCTCGAAACCGAGCCCGCCGGTCGCGCCGGTGATCACCGCGAGGCGCCCGGTTTGCCGTGGCATGTCGTCGGTGGTCCAGTGAGCCATAGTGCCCGTCCTCAGGATTGTGGGAAGTCCGGCAGTGCAGCGGGTGCAGCAAAGTCGGTTGCGAGGCTCACCTCGCGCCATGCAGCGGCACTTGCCGCGCGTGCCTTGTCCGCTTCGCCGAAGAAGTGAAGCGCGTCGCTGCCGAGCAGCAGGTGCACCGGCGTCTGCTCGTGATAAGCAAGCTTCAGCACGACCTGCGCCACCTTCGCCGGATCGCTGGTTTCCTTGCCGACGTGCTGGCCCAGCAGCCCAATGATGGCGCCGACAGAAGGAGCATAGTCCTCCAGCAGTTCGGGCAGCGCGTTACTTGCTTCGTTGCCCCACTCGGTTTTCATGCCGCCCGGTTCGAGCGCCGTGACCTTGATGCCGAGCGGCGCCAGTTCCTGGCTCACCACTTCGGTAAATCCGCCCACTGCCCACTTGGCCGATTGATAGGCGCTGAACCCCGGCATGCCGATGCGGCCGCCCACCGACGAAATCTGGATGATGTGGCCGCTGCGTTGCTTGCGCAAAATGGGGATCGCTGCGCGCGTGACGTTGACCACGCCGTAGAAGTTGGTGTCGATCTGCGCGCGAAAGTCATCTTCGCTAGCCTGCTCGAACGGCGCGAGGTGACCGAAGCCGGCATTGTTGACCAGCACGTCGAGCCGCCCGAACGCGTCGAGCGTCGCCGCGACGGCAGCCTGCGCGGCGGCGGCATCCGTGACGTCGAGTGCGACCGCGCGCACCTGCTCGCCATACTGCTCGACGAGATCCGCGAGGTGCTGCGGATTGCGCGCCGTCGCGACCACCCGCTCCCCGGCTGCCAACGCCGCTTCGACAATCTTGCGCCCGAGTCCGCGCGCGCTACCTGTAACCAGCCAGACCTTTGCCATGATGCATTCCTTTCGGTTTAGATGAGCATGTAATCACTCATTAACTACATAAAAATTTCGGCCAAACTTCAGCCTTTAGCGACGGCGTTCCAGAACGCCTCAAAACCTGCGTCGCGGTACCGCTCTGCCTGAGCGGGCTCGCGTTCGATGAATTCCATGGTGGTGTCCGCCAACGCCCCCATGATGGCCGCCACGAAGGCCGGCGGATGATCGCGCAATACGCCGCTGGCGACGCTCGTCTGCATCATCTCGTTGACGTCGGCAAACGCCCGCATGCCCGCCGCGCGGGTCGGCTCGCTCAGGCGGTCGGAGACAGCCAGTTGCGCGACGGCCCGGCGCTTGTGCGGAAAGGCGACGCCCCAGTCCACGTATTTCTGCCACACATGACGCGAACGCGCCCGAATGCTCGCCGCTTTTGGATAGCCAGCCATCATCACCTCCCGCATGTCCGACTTGATGTCGAGATACAGCTCGTTCAGCAAGGCGTCCTTGCTTTCGAAATAGGTGAAGAGCGTGCCTTCCGCCACGCCGGCGACCTTCGCGATCCGCGCAGTCGGCGCACCCAGCCCCTGCTCCGCGATCACCTGAGTGGCCGCAGCCAGGATGGCGTTGCGTTTGTCTTCGCTTTTCGGACGGGCCATGCGCGTTTCGGATCCAACTTGAATAATGAGTGAATACTCAATCATAAACACGACGACCGACTAGTGCAAGTGCGACTTTTGCCCGTCTCGCTCCGCCACGCTCACCAGGTTCGATTCAAGCCCGACACATCCGACGAAATGAAAGACAGTTGAAATATGATGATTGGAGCCTTGCTCGCGTCGTCAATTATTTAGGTGTGCATCATAAAAAAGTGGCGCACCAATTTCTCCTCAAAACACGCTGTATTGCGCACGATCAGAATAGCGTTTGACCCCTGTTTCACAGGGCCGGTGCGTGATTCGCACCGTCACGGGATCTATTGTTCATACGTTACAGCTCGTTACGTCTTTTCGGCAGACCTAAGAAATATCGTCCGGTAGGATTCACCCGGCAAAAAACAAACCACCACTTAAATCGGTAAGTTCAGGTCCGCGGGCCGCCTTGCATTGAGGTTGATACCAACCTTACTTTTGCGTTTCGGCACCGGACTATCAGCGCAAAACCACGCGGCCGGGCCGGATGCTTCGCCGCCGTCACAGGCTGTGCGACATCCATCGTGAGTCCGCAGGCCGTGCCGGCAACAGCAAGACGCATCCGCGCTCCGACACACCGCGCTTCGAACCACCGTATCCGCAGGCAGCGACCGCACGAGGCTCAGCCTCGGCGTCGCCTGCTGACGTCAAAACCCAATACTGAGTTCGCGCGGCGACGCACCCGATGCAAGACGTCGCAGGACCGGTATTTTTACTTTTGCGCCCCACAGATGAAACTCCAACCGTTATTGCTTTCTTCATTGGTATTGGCGCTAGCCGGTTGCGGCGGCGGTGGCGGATCCGGCAGCGGCTCCAGCGGCACGACCGCCAACAACGGCACCAGCGGCTCCACCAACGGCAGCAGCGCCACGCTGACGGCCAACGCCAATGCCGGCGAACTGATGTCCTGCCAGTCCCCCACTACCTCGAGCGCCGCCGCCGGCAGCCCGCTGATTTCCGCCGACACGCCAAGCGCCGACGCCACCCGCATGTTTGCCTCGGGCAGCACGTTCCAGCTTGCGTTCGTGACCAATGCGCCCACCGCCGACAAGGTCAACTGGGCGGTCAGCGACCAGCTCGGCAACGTCGCGGCGAGCGGCAGCTTTCCGGTCGCGAACGGCCCCGTCACCACCACGCTCAGTTGCACCTCGACGCTCGCCGGCTATTTCGCGGCCTCCGCGACGCTGGCGGCCAACGGTGGCCAGTTGCCGTCGGACGGCACGCGTCCCACCGGCATCGCCTCGTTCGGCGTGGTGCCGAATCTGTCCAGCGTCGTGCCCGCGGTGACGTATGCGCGTCAGGAAGAACATCGCTTCGGCATGCAGGGTGAAAACGACAACGGCCCCTTGCTGGCCGACCTCGGCATTGCGTCGACGATCGACAACCGTCAGATGTCGACGATGGAACCGAATGCTGCGAACACCTTCAACCCCGCGGCAAACAACCTCGACCCGTTCTATACCTCGGGCAAGGTGATGCGCCTGATCCGTCTGGACGGCATTCCCGCCTGGGCGAGCCCGACCGGTGCATTCGAGGACGACACCAACCCGCCGTCGAGCCTCTCGTATTACCAGAACTACATGAGCCGGGTGGGGACGGAATCCAATACGATTCGCACTACATATTTCCCGAACCAGGCGAACAACTACTACCAGGTGACGTGGGAGCCGAACCAGTTCTGGGTCGACACGGACGCCAACTTCGTCGCCCTGTATCAGTCGGTGTATCAAGGCATCCACTCGACCGACCCGCATGCGGTGGTGATGGGGCCGACCGACGCCTTCCCGGCGCTGACGACCACGCGCCTGAAGCGTATCGCGTCGCTCGGCTTCGGCAACTATATCGACGGTATTGCGACGCACGGCTACTACGACGCGGGCACCTCACCTTCGCATCCGCCCGAGCGCCTTGAGACCGATCCGAACCCGGCCAACGTCGCCAACTCGTTGATGAGCCAGATTCGCGCGCTGCGCACGGAAATGGCAACGGACTACAAGCCCGGCATGAAACTGTTCCAGACCGAGGTGGGTATCAGCTATGACCTCGGCTCTTCGTACGGCCCGAACTATCCGAGTGCCAACGTGCTGTTCGCGCAAGCCGCGGTCGTGGCCCGCACTCACATCATCACGCTGGGCGAAGGGGTGGATCAGACCTACGTGTTCTACGGTGCGGATTACCCGGGTGAAGTCGGCTACGGTACGTTCTTCGACCTCGCCGATGCACAGGGCGCGTACGGTGCGACCGACATCAGCCCGAAGCCGGCCGCGATGGCCGTCAGCGCGCTGACGCACGTTCTGGACGGCACCAACACGCTGGGGCCGGTGAACGGCACGCCCTCCGGTGTCTATGCGTACGCGTTCCAGCAGCTCGGCAACGGTGCGGTGATCACGGCGCTGTGGACCCACAACAACAATGTGTGGAGTGCGAGCACGGGATTCAGCTCGACGTATAGCGTGCCTTATAACCTCGCCGTCGATGCGCCTGGCACGAGCGGCACCGTCAAGGTCATCGACATGATGGGCAATCCGCTGACGATGAACTACACCAACGGCACGCTGACGCTCAACCTGACCGAAGCGCCGGTGTACGTGGTGTCGAATAACGCAACGGTGGCCAAGGCGAACGTGACGACGCCGACCGGCTACGTGGCGAACTGAGCGACAGCGCAATAGCGCGATGCTCGCGGTCGCGTCAGCCGTGCGGGTCCGGCGGCTGGCGCGACGAGCGGCCAAACAGCGTAGCGTGTCGGGACGGCTTGTCGGGCGGGTCGTCGGCGATGATGCCGAACTCGACCGGCGAGCGTACATAGAACACGTGCACGCGTTCGGCACGCACGATTTCGAGCAACCGTTCGGCCTCCTCTTCGGTCACGGCGAGGATGATCTGCAACGGCTGATCGGTGAGCTTGAGCATGTGCGCAGCATGATGCGCACCGGCATGGCCGATGCCTTCCGCACAATTGATGACGGTCGCACCGTGGATGCCAAGTGCGCGAACCTGCAGCAGCAACCATTCGCACACCGTATGATGGCCATGCTTGCGGTTTTTCTCTGTGTAGAACGTCAGTTGATAGCCATTCATGGCTGCCTCCCCCGCCTCATGCCGGCCTGCCCGGCAGCGGCCCGCGAGCCCGCCGAAACTCACTCCCCGCCGCCCTCTGCTTCGCTCACTCCCAGCACGTCGTATTCGACCGGGCAGCGCGTATAGAACAGCCGCACGCCGCCGTGCCGCAGGTGATCGAGTAGCGCATCGATACGTGAATCATCCGACACCACCGTGACCACGACCGGCTGATCGACCAGTTCGAAAAAACGCGCTGCGTGGTACTTGCCGTGTACGTCGATACTCTCGCTCACTTCAATCACCGTCGCGCCCTCGATGCCGGCCTGCGTCGTCTGCTCCAGAATCCACTCGACGACCGTCTTGTGACCCTTGCGATGACTCTGATTGTCCGCGAACACGGTCAACTGGCTGCCTTTCATAAGGGCCTCCGCCGCCTTGCGATGCGTCCGCGCTCACGCGGGCCGTCATCTTAAGGATAGGTAATTGTTCGGCGCTGTGCGCGCCAATCAGAAAACCTGACCGTCTGCGGCGAGCCGGTCAACATGACGCGCAATGCTTACCTTGCGGTAGTCCTGACCATAAAACACCGGCATTTTATGCGCGGGATGCGATGAATACGCGAACGCCTGTGCTTCTCTTGCGGGTTCGTTTCGTTGCACGGGAACATATTCGCCCAAAGGACGTCAGGGAATATATCCCCCGCGAGAATAACGAGAGCGCCCCATGAACGACCTGCTGACAAGACTCCTGCATGTCCAACCGTCACTGATGGTGACGGTGGCGTACGACGTGCTCCACCTGGTTGCCGCCGCGCTGATTCTCGCCGTGGGCTGGTGGCTGTCCAACCGGATTGGCACGTTGTTCGCGAGGGCATTTGCGCACACGCATGCCGATCCCACGCTCGGCCCCATGCTCAAGGCAATGGGCACGTGGGCGGTGCGCGTGGTGGCGTTTATCGCCGCGCTAAGCGAGGTCGGCATCGCGACCGCCAGCGTGCTGGCCGTGCTGGGCGCAGCCGGCCTCGCGATCGGGCTGGCGCTGCAGGGCACGCTGCAGAACATCGCGGCGGGCATCATGCTGCTGATGCTGCGGCCGTTTCGCGCCGGCGACGTGATCGAAGGCAGCGGTGCGGCCGCAGGCATCGTGCGGGAGGTGGGGCTCTTCACCACCCGCATCGAGCGCAGCGACGGTAACGCCGTGTTCGTGCCGAATAGCCAGATCTGGAGCAATCCGGTCATCAACTACAGCACCGGCGGCACACAGCGTATTGAAGTGGACGTGGAGTTGGCGCAGCGCAAGGATGTGGATGCGGCGATCGGCGAGTTGAAGAAGCTGGTGGCGGACGAGCCGCGGGTGTTGAGTGGGACAACGCTTGCGCCGGTGGTCACGGTGGCGAGTTATTCGAAGTCAGGCGGTGCGCGGTTGCGGATTGCGGCGTGGGTGCGCAGTCCGGACGCGCCGCTTGCTACTGAGGATTTGCGCGGTCATGCGAAAGCGGCGTTGGCGGAGGCGGGGTGTGCGGTGGGGATGGGGTGAGGGGGGCGTAAAAGTGGTTGATTTGTAACCTAGCGAAAATACATCTTAGCCCTGTGTTATATGGATTTTTGTTGAACACATTATTTTATGTGTACCATCCCCGCACGTTGACGATATCCAGCGCTTCGCCAAATCGCTTCTCGCCACAGATCGGCTCCAAGCGGCAACGTGCGAAAAGCGGCCACCCAAATGCAAAACACCGCACGACATCCGAAGACGTAGTGCGGTGTTTCTAAATGGCTTCGTGGTGGAGAGGAGGAGGATCGAACTCCCGACCTTCGCATTGCGAACGCGACGCTCTCCCAGCTGAGCTACCCCCCCAACGACAAATGATTCTAGCACAAGGTTTTTCGCTTTTGCCAAGCCCCCGAGTGCTGCAAAACATCACTTCGACGGCGCTCCCGCGAGCACCCAATCCACCACCGTGCGGATATCCGCATCGCTCATCGCCGGGTGGGCGGGCATCGGAATCGCCCCCCACACACCCGAGCCGCCGTTCTTCACCTTGAGCGCCAGCTTCGCCGGCGCCTGGGCGTCGCCCTTGTACTTCGCCGCGATCTGCTGAAACGACGGCCCAACGAGCTTGCGATCCACCGCATGGCAACCCATGCACGCATTGGCGCTGGCGATCGTCTGACCGCGCGGCGTGCCGTCGGCGTGCGCCGTTGCGGCCAGACCGCTCAGTGCGAGAACTGCACTCACGCCAAGCAAGCCCCGCCCAAAACCACGCTGAATACGAGCACCCCACTTCATTGGCTGACCTGTGGGTTGCCCGGATGCACCTGGGTCGAGTTCGTCACCGGCGCCGGCGCCTGCTGATCGAGCGGACGCGAGCTCACCGATGCATCCGGCACCGCGCCAACCGTCGCATCGGTGGTCGGCGGGGGCGGCGGCGCAGCCGGTGCACTTGCTGCTGCCGCAGTCGCCGCAGCAGCGTCTTCCGGCAGGATGTACTGGAACACCTTCACCACTTGCGTGACACCTGGCACGCGGCTCGCCACGTCGGCGCCGCGCGCGCCTTCATCGCGAGTGACGAGGCCCATCAGATAGACCGAGCCGTTCTCGCACACCACCTTGAAGTTGTTCGCCGAAATATTCTTCTCAGCGATCAGCGCAGTCTTCACCCGTGTTTCAAGGTAGGAGTCGTTAGCCCGCGAGGAAATCTCCGCTGCGGGCTGAACGGCCAGTTCGTTGACGATCGAAGTGACATTGTTCAGGCTGCGCACAATCTGCTCCGCCTTCTGCTTCGACGCGTCGTCCGGCACTTCGCCGGTCAGCAGCACGCGGCGGTTGAACACCGTCACGTTGACGTGCGCCGAATCCGGCAAATTCTGGCTGATCTGCGCGAGCGACTTCACCTGAATCTCACGGTCCTCGGTCTGCGCGCCAACCGTGCGCCGGTCGGTCGCCACCAACGCGCCGCCACCGGCCGCACCGGCCACCAGCAAAAAGCACCCTTGCAGCGTCGCGGACAGACCCGCCGCCAGCCCCACCACCAGTGTCGTTCTCACCAGTGTCGTCTTGACGCGAAATACGCTCATCAACTAGCTCTCCTTCGGAATCAGTCTTCGCCCAGCAACATGGCATCGATGCCGTCGCACAGACAATGGATGGTCAGCAAATGCACTTCCTGAACACGCGCGGTGCGGTCCGATGGTACGCAGATCGAAATGTCGGTGTCGGCCAATACTTCGTGTGCCTTGCCGCCGCCTTTCCCCGTCAACGCCACCACGATCATTTCGCGCTCGTGCGCGGCCTCGATGGCGGCCAGCACGTTCGCCGAGTTGCCCGAGGTCGTGATGGCGAGCAACACGTCGCCGGGCTGACCGAGCGCCCACACCTGCTTCGAGAAGATCTGCTCGAATGTGTAGTCGTTGGCTATGGCGGTGAGCACGGAGCTGTCGGTACTCAACGCAATAGCGGGCAAGCCGGGCCGTTCGCGTTCGAAGCGGCCGATCAGTTCGGCTGCGAAATGTTGTGCGTCGGCAGCGGATCCTCCGTTGCCGCACGCAAGAATGCGGTTGCCGTTGGCAAGCGCCATAAACATCGTGTCGATCGCAACGGCGATCGGCATCGACAAGGTTTCCAGGGCTTCGAGTTTGACCGCCGCGCTGTCGCGGAAGTGCTGTTGAATGCGTTCGACTGACATCGAGTCTCTATCTTTTACCGCGTATGGACCGCTGCACGCGGCCCTGTTGTGAAGACATGTTGTTCTGACTGATAGTGCGGGCGGCGCCCATGCGTCTGCGGCCCCGCGAATGACTCGACGCCGCGTCACCCGCACGCGAGCGCAAGTTTATCGCACTCAAGCCCGTTATCCGCGAGGCGGCTCAGACTTCGTCGGCGCGAAATGCGTCGCGCAGCCAGACCAGCCGCCCGGCTTCGAACGCGACCACATCGAAACGGCACGCCGGCACGACACTCACGCGCGTGGCCAGATAGTGCCGCGCGGCGCGCACCAGCCGTTGTCGCTTCTGCCAGCCAATGCTCGCGGCCGCGCCGCCAAAGTGTCGTTGCGCCCTCGCTCGCACTTCGACGAACACCAGCGCGCCATCGCGCTCGCGCATCACCAGATCGATTTCTCCGCCACGGCACGCCACATTGCGCGCCACCAGGCGCAAGCGCTGGCGCTGCAGAAACACCAGCGCGTGCGCTTCGAAAGCGGCTCCGACGTCTTTGGACCCACCCCGTCCCGAAAAGTTGTGGGCACCGGAAGGTGGCGTTGAACGGCCCGGCCGCTCGGCCGCTGCGTGGCACAATGTCGGCCTTGCTCTGTCTGTCTGCGTCTTCTGCCTCATGACCCCTCTCTCCGAACTTGCGCAAGGGCAGCAATATCCTGCTGCCGCGCTCTATGTGGTGGCGACGCCGATCGGCAACGTAGCGGACATCACGCTGCGCGCGCTGCACGTACTCGGACTGGTGGACCGCATCGCCGCCGAGGACACCCGCAACACCGGTCAACTGCTGGCCCGCTACGGCATCTCGAAGCCGCTTCTCGCCGTGCATCAGCACAACGAGCGCGCGGCGGCGTTGCGCATCGTCGAGCATCTGCAAGCGGGCGAGCGGGTCGCGTACGTTTCCGATGCCGGCACACCCGGCATTTCGGACCCCGGCGCGAAGCTCGTCGACGCCGTGCGCGAAGCCGGCCTGCCGGTGATTCCGCTGCCCGGCGCGAGCGCGCTCGCCACGGCGCTCTCCGCCGCCGGCGATTGGGTCGCGACCTTCTCGTTCCTCGGGTTTTTGCCGCCCAAAGCGAAGCAACGCGCGGCAACCCTGCAAGCGCTCGCGACGCATCCACATGCAATGGTCTTCTACGAAGCGCCGCATCGCATCGTGGAAACGGTCGAGGCGCTGGCCGAAGCATTCGGCGGCGCACGCAAACTGCTCGTCGCCCGTGAGCTGACAAAGTTACATGAGGCGCTGCATCAATGCACCCTGGCCGAAGGGCCAACGTGGCTGGCAGCCGATCCGAACCGGCAGCGCGGCGAATTTGTGCTGGTCGTGCAAGGCGCGCAGCAGGAAGCGGCCGGCGAACACGATCACGACGCGTTGCTAGGCATCCTGCTGGAAGAATTGACGGTGAGTAGCGCGGCGAAAGTCGCGGCGGCCATCACGGGAGCGTCGCGCAACGCGCTGTACACGCGCGCCCTGGCGCTGAAAAAAGACGCGGAAGAATAAAGGGCCGCGCGAGCGGCCCTTCGGAGAGGCGCGCGGACGGCAACAAGCCGAACTCGCCTCAGCGTGAGCGACAAGGTACGCATCACGCGCACCTTGCTGCCCTTCAGCACATCATTTGACGTCGTTGCTGTTCGACGCCAGCATCTCGGCGCGTTCCGCCTTCGCCTGCTGCTGTGTCAAACCTTCGATCTGCACGCGCGCGGTGCCGGCGCGCTGCATGTGCAGCGCGGTAGCGGCCGCCAGCGAGAGATCGATGACCCGGCCGCGCGCGAACGGGCCGCGGTCGTTGATCCGGACGATCACGGAACTGTCGTTGGCCGGATTGGTGACCTTCACGTAAGAGCCGAGCGGCAGCGTGCGGTGCGCTGCGGTGAGCGCGTGCATGTCGTAGCGCTCGCCGTTCGCCGTGCGACGGCCGTGGAAGAACCTGCCGTACCAGGACGCGCGCCCGGTTTCGTGGTAACCGGCCACATTAGGACCTGTTTCCGAGAGTGGCTGGGCGTCGGCAAGCGACGTACCGCTTGCCGCGGAAGCCGATGCAGCCGGCGTGCCGAAGGCCTGCGGCGCGAACGTACCGGCGCCGCCTGCTTGCGCGCTCTTCGTGCTGAGCGGCGGGTTACTTGCCTCGTTGGCTGCGTTCGGGGGCATGGCGCACCCTGCGAGCACAAAAAAGGCAAAAAGACTCCCCATACTTCGGGATGACCGAGTTTTCATAAGACGTAAAATCACAATGTCGAGCCGCATCACGCGATAGCTGCGTGTTGCTGCGACTCCGGCGGAAAGCGAACGACCACGCGCCGCGCAGAAAAGCGCAGTACGCCGAAGCCCGCACGCGGCACACTCTGCCGCTCCCGCACGGTTAATTTTCACGTCTGGCGCAACCTGTCCCCGGCAGCCTGACCAGACCCCACAAGCCGCCATCGAACGTGGCAATCACGTTCTTGCGCCCTAGACAACAGCGCGCAGGAACGGCGGCGTAGGCCCCACCCAGCGTCACGGCAGAAGGCCGTTGCAGGCGCGTGGCACCTGGCTGGACGAGACGTGCGCATCGGACGCATCCGATGCTGGATTTGCCGTCAACTACAACAACGACGGCACTTACTTGACGACGATCGGCGCCCTATTTTTAATAGGTACGCATCGTCCTGTGGCAGCACGGTTTCCCGTACACATGAGCGCATTATACCCAAAACACAATTTTGGGATGGCAAGCGGCTGATAACTTTGATGAATTTTCACTATTGATGCAAAAATGGGCATGGCGAAGCCGTCATTGGGCGTGTCGGCGAGGGCCCTGCCGCGCCGGTACAATCAACGTTTTTGCCGCGGCCTACCGTCCTCATGAAAGTCACTCTGATCCCTGTCACGCCGTTCCAGCAGAACTGTTCGCTGCTCGTTTGCGAGGCGACGGGACGCGCCGCCGTCGTCGATCCTGGCGGCGATCTCGAGATCATCCAGGGTGAAGTCGAGCGGCAGAAGGTGTCGGTCGAAAAGATCTTCCTCACGCACGGCCACATCGATCACTGCGCCGGCGCGAAGACCCTGGCCACGCACTACGGCGTGCCGATCGACGGGCCGCATCCCGATGAACGCTTCTGGCTCGACAAGCTGCCCGACCAGAGCACGCGCTTCGGCTTTCCGGCGGCGCAAGCGTTCGAGCCGGACCGCTGGCTGCAGGACGGCGACACGGTCCAGTTCGGCCATGAGACGCTGGAGGTCTATCACTGTCCAGGGCATACGCCCGGCCACGTGATCTTCTTTAGCCGGGCCCACCGGCTCGCGCTGGTGGGCGACGTGCTGTTCGCTGGCTCGATCGGCCGGACGGATTTTCCGCGCGGTAACCACGCCGACCTGATCCGCTCGATCCGCGACAAGCTGTGGCCACTCGGCGACGATGTCACCTTCGTCCCCGGTCACGGTCCGACCTCGACGTTCGGCGCCGAGCGCCGCACGAACCCGTATGTCGCAGATGGAGTGAGTGCATGAGCACCGAAATCTATGTGAGTACCGACGTCGAAGCGGACGGCCCGATTCCGGGTCCGCACTCCATGCTCAGTTTCGCCTCGGCCGCGTACACCGAAGACAAGCAACTCATCGGCACGTTCTCCGCGAACCTTGAAGTGCTGGAAGGCGCGAGCGCTCACCCGGTCCAGGAGGCGTGGTGGAAGACCCAGCCCGAAGCGTGGGCAGCCTGCCGCCGCGACCTGCAGCAGCCGGCCAAGGCGCTGACGGACTACGTGACCTGGGTCGAAGCGCTGCCGGGCAAACCGGTCTTTGTGGCCATGCCGGCGGGCTTCGATTTCACCTTCATGTTCTGGTACATGATGCGCTTCACCGGCCGTTGTCCGTTCTCGTGGTCCGCGCTCGACATCAAGACGCTCGCGTTCGCGATGACCGGCCTGCCTTATCGCAAGTGCATCAAGCCGCGCCTGCCGCAGCGCTGGTTCGACGATCACCCGCATACCCACGTCGCGCTCGACGACGCGATCGAACAGGGCGCCCTCTTCTGCAACATGCTCGCCGAACTGCGCGCCACCCAGGCGGCCACGGCAGCAGCCGCAAAAGATGGGGACGGCTCAGGGCAAAAAGCCGCTGTCAAACCTGCAAATTAGGGAATCTCCCTCGTCAGAGCCGTTTTACATTGCGTTTCGTTTTCGCGGCCTCTACCATTAGGACCATGGCACGCCAACGGAGGCGCAGTTGACACTCGATACGTTCTCGCAAAAGATCCTGCGCCTGTTGCAGCTCGACGCTCGCCGGTCGGTACAGGAGATCTCCGACCAGGTCGGTCTCTCCAGCACACCGTGCTGGCGGCGGATCAAGGACATGGAGCAATCGGGGGTGATCCAGCGCTATACGGCACTGCTGGATCGCGAAAAGCTCGGTCTGCATGTCTGCGCGCTCGCCCACATCCATCTGACACGGCACACGGAAGGCGGGGTCGAACAGTTCGAGCGCGAGATCGCCACCTGTCCCGAAGTGACCGAGTGCTACAGCACCACCGGCGAATCGGATTACATCCTCAAGATCGTCGCGCCGGACATCAAGGCGTACGACGCGTTTCTGCACGAACGCATCTTCAAGATTCCGGCGGTCGCGCAAGTTCGCACGAGCGTCGTCCTGCGCGAAATCAAGTTCGACACGCAACTGCCGCTTTAAGCGTGTGACGATGGCGGCCGGCCCAAATGCATCGTCGGGGGCCGCCGCTTCTAGACGAGGTCGTGACGCTCTGGCGTTGCCGGCTCGGCGGCCTGTTCTTCGACGCGCGCGTCCGGCTCCATTGCCCTCAGCACGCTCAGATGCCGAGCACCCAGCCGACGCTTCAATCCCGCGAGATCCAGATGGGCCAGCCGCTGTGCGTCGCTTTCGCGGGCACCGGACGCGCTGGCGGGCAGCGTCACGTCGACGTCGAGACCCGTGCTCAGGTAGTGCAGATTGACCGCCGCAGCATGCTCGCCCTGTTCGGCCAGCGCTGTGTCGATCTCCGCCACGATCTGCTCGCGCGGCGGCAGGTCGACGGGTGGCCGGGCCAGCGTATCGTTTTCCGGATCGACGTGGATCAGCGCATCCAGTACACGGTTGTCCGTCAGGACGCGTGAACGCGCCGACTCGGCAATGTAGTGCCCTTCCGATACCGAGATCAGCGGATCGACCAGGATGTGTGCGTCGACGAGTGCGAGGTCGCCCATTTTGCGCGTGCGCAGTTCGTGCACGTCGCGCACGCCGGGCGTCGACATCAGCAGCTTGCGCACGTCGGCCGCCGCGACATCGTCGAGCGCGCGGTCGGACAGATCCTGTAGCGCATCCCAGCCGAACGTCCAGCCCATCCGCGCGACCATGAAACCCACGATCGCCGCCGCAATCGGATCGAGCAGCCGGACACCGGCCACACTGCCGAGAATGCCAAGCGCCACCACCAGCGACGACGCGGCATCCGACCGCGCATGCCAGGCGTTGGCAATCAGCATGGCCGAGCGCACGCGTTGCGCTTCGCGCAGCATATAGCGGAAAAGTCCTTCTTTTGAGACGAGTACCAGCAGGGCCACGACGAGTGCGCTGAGGTGAACTGCGGGAATATCCTGCAAATCGGCCAGACGCGTTCCGGCCCGCCACAGCATGCCGACGCCGACCGCGATTAACAGCGCACCGAGAAACAGTGAGGCAACCGTCTCATAGCGGCTGTGGCCATAATTGTGATCGGCATCCGGTTCGACGCCGCTGTGACGATTGGCAATTAGTACGACAATATCCGAGACCAGATCGGCCAGCGAATGGACGCCATCCGCGACGAGCGCCTGCGAATGGGCAATCACGCCGATGACGATTTGCAGCATCATCAACACCGTATTGAGCACGATACTGACAAAAGTGCTTTTACGCGCGACGTGATGTTTTTCGGCGGATTGGGCGGCGAGAGTAGAAAGCATGCGAGCGCGCGGAATTTTTCAATGGCCGAATTCTAACCGCCGCTTCATGACAAAACGACCCACACCCCTAAAATTCTCTTTTAAATCAGATGCTTATCTAAACACGAAGCATTCGTGTTTCGACTCTAAGAGGGTGGATTTGCGCAAGGCATTGGGAATGGAGTCCTGCAGATAGCGCGATCGGCTATCCGGAACAAAAAAACCGCGCACCTGGTGGTTGCGCGGTTCTCTGGCCGACGGCGCACTTAAGCGCACGCCGGGATGCTGCGATTAACGCGCGATCAGAAACTTCTCGCGATCCTGACCGGCGATCCAACGCGGCGGCTTGCCACGACCGGACCACGTGCTGCCGCTTTCCGGGTCGCGGTACTTCGGCGCGACACCAGCACGCGGACGGCCCACTTTCGCATTCTTGCCACGGCCACCGCCCAACTCGGTGAGCGTAATGCCGTAGTCGGCCATCTTCTGCTTGATCTCGTTCAACACTTCCGCGTATTCGCGCGACTTTGCTTCTTCGATCTGCTTTTCCAGCTTCTCTCGCTGCGCGAGTAGTTCCTTGTAGGAAGACATAGGTTCCCTTATGGTTTGGATAAATGACTACCGGTCTGAGCCGGTTTGCCCTTTGAAGGTGTTCATGCCTCGGAATTTGCAGGCGAGATTAACACAAAACGGAAAGCGGGGAAAAGTCCAATTCTTAAATTAATTATGTTTCGTTTCAAAAAATTTCATTAACCTTCATGCAACGGAGTCTTTCATTTACCTCTTTTTCGCAGGCTACGGAAAAGACCACCGCACGCCGAGTAAATATCCCAATTTAATTCCCAAATTATGAAAATTAATATGAGAATTGGGAGGAAAGATCTCATGGGATGAGAGCTTCTGACGAGATACCGGCTCAAAAATGAGATAAATAGCCCGGATGCATCAAACCGTCGGTGTTTTCCCGGAATAGTAGGCGTCACGAAGCATTCATCTGTCGCGTCATGCAATCTTCTAGTGCCGCATGCAAGAATCCGGTCTCTTTGGCGACTGTCTCGAATATGTAGCGATTCCGCATATTGCCGCTCTGCAGATCCGCGCCGTAGCGGTCCACGCCCAATAGTTCGAGATCAGCCGGTCGTTGTGGATGCGTGTCGAAAAACGCCAGCAATGCCTCCTCTTCATCGAACGCCAGGGGTTCGAGGGGATCGAGTTCATTGCCGTCGAGCCAGCCCATCGCGCCAAAGCCGCCGATATAGCGCATTCGTTCCAGCGTCATCACCCAGAAGCTGAAGTCGCCGAGCGCGAGGTAACGCTCGGCGTCCGGGTGATAGCGCAGGTAACGCCGCACTGCGGCGGGCGCCGGTTCCATCCTCTCGAACGTGCCTAGCAGGGTGAGGCGCTGACCGTTGAGCACGTCGCCATCCGGAGCGTGCGAAACGAGAAAGCCCGCCCGCGCATCCGCCTCCAGGTTGCGCGTGTGTTCGGCAAGGCGGCTCACCAGGATCGTCGGACGATGTCGCGCGTCGGGCGCAAACGGCAGGATCGACGGGTACGGGAAACCCTCGGGCTGACGCGAATGCGTCGCGAGCGTGCCGGCAGCGACCCGGTGCAGCAGATGAAGCGGAGCGTGAGCGGGAATATTCAAGTGCGCGTCCTCGATGGATGGCGAATCGTTGCGCAAATCAAGGCAGCGATGCGTCCATCATTCTGAATGAATAGGAGAAGATATTAGTGCAGCGCAAGCCTGCACGACCCCGGCGGCTTCGTTAGAATCGAACCTTCGCTTTCAGGCGGCTTTCTTGAATCCGCCTGCATCCTCGCTCACTTCCTGTTGCCCGCCCACGAGACTTCTGTGTCCGACCGCTCCCCCGATCTCTCTGCGCTTCCCGCTGCTCATCGCGATCTGCCGGCCGCGTCGCTGCGTCGCGCCCGCATCGCGACCATGGCGCTCTTCTTTATTGCCGGGATGATGTATGCGTCGTGGGGGGTGCATGTGCCGACGGTACGCGACCGCTTCCATCTGAACCCGGCGCTGCTGTCCTTCGCGTTGCTGGCGGTGGCGGGCGGGTCGATTACGGCAATGGCAACCAATGCGTCGTGGATTGCGCGAGTCGGCACGCGCCGCGCGTGTCTCACCGGCGGGCTGATGATGGCGGCCTGCGCAGCGCTGATTCTCGTCGTGCCCGCCTACTGGATGCTGCTGATCGTGCTGGCGGTGTTCGGCGCCGGCATGGCCACGCTGGACGTCGCCATGAACGCCGAAGCGAGCGCCGTCGAGCAGACGCTGGGGCGGCCGATCATGTCTGCGCTGCACGGCATGTTCAGCGTAGGCGGCATGGTGGGCGCGGCTGTGGGCGGAGCATTGCTGTCGCGCGGGATGGCGCCCGAGATGCACCTCGCGTTGACCGCGACGCTAAGCGCACTCGTCCTGCTGGTGGCCTGCCCGGCCGTCTTGCCGCACGTGCCGCACGCCGACCACCCGGATTCCGCCACGCCGCGCGCCAACCGCTGGCGCTCGCCTGCGCTTTGGGCGCTGGGGGCAACCGCACTGGTCGCGCTGATCGCCGAAGGGGCGATGTACGACTGGGCGACCGTGTATATGCGCGATGTCGTCCTTGCCACGCCGGCGCTTGCGAGCGCGGCCTACGCGGCGTTTTCCGGCGGCATGGCGGCGGCCCGCTTCGGCGGCGACGCCGTGCGCGCCCGGTTCGGTGCGCCGCAACTCGTGATGGTGAGCGCCTCACTCGCCTGCGCGGGGATGATCGGGGCACTGCTGCTGCCCTATCCGTTCGCTGCGTTGACCGGCTTCACGCTGATGGGTCTCGGGCTGGCGAACATGATGCCGGTGCTGTTCGCGGCCGCCGCGCGGGTCGAAGGCATTCATGCGGCCGAGGGACTCGCGCATGTGGCGGGGCTCGCGTACTTCGGACTGCTGCTGGGGCCGGTGATCATCGGCGGGGTCGCGCAGGTGACCAGTCTGCCGGTTGGGTTGTCGGTGGTGGCGGTGTGTTCCGCGTTGATCGCGTTCGCCGGACCCAAGGTTTTGCGGCGCCTGAAAATCTGATCTGGGCCGGGGCCGCACGCTGGTTGGCGGCGCGTCGGAATGGCTGGAATGCGCGGCCTTACGTAACGTTACACCCACGGGACGCGAGGTCTTGTTCCGTGACACATCACTGTGTGCAGCGGGCATCGGGCTCTTCATCACATCCGGCACACCCTTGATTCTTCTGGGTTTGCTCTGCATGACCGATCACGTCGTACAAATGGCATAGGGCTTGCAGTTAGCTCCCCCACCGGTTTAAAGACAGGGGAGCAAAAACATGAAGCGCAATTTCCAGATGACGGCCATCGCCATGTGCGTGTCGTCAGTGATGATTCTCCAAGGCTGCGGGACAACGGTGAATAAACCACCGACAGTCGGCAGCGGTTCGGGAAGCGGTACCTTAGGCACGGGCGGGGGTTCGGGCGCTGGGTCCGGTTCGGGGTCTGGGTCGGGTTCGGGTTCGGGTTCGGGCGGGGGTACGCATACGCCGACGCCGACTCCGACTCCGACTCCGACTCCGACTCCGACTCCGACTCCGACTCCGACTCCGACTCCGACTCCGACACCGACTCCGACGCCAAC
>Ga0116227_10002738_pt1 | contig 39793 bp, 23 predicted proteins | sample S1TSphgellanicum_FD_89693 | JGI IMG/M metagenome (GOLD analysis project Ga0116227, IMG submission 89693) | Host-associated microbial communities from peat moss isolated from Minnesota, USA - S1T2_Fb - Sphagnum magellanicum MG | ecosystem: Host-associated > Plants > Peat moss > Unclassified...
ATCCTCCTTTCGCCGACTTGCCATCTCCCTTCATCAATACAAGCCGCCATACCCAATCCAATGCATAGCTCAAAGGAAAAGCCATGCAATTCTATGCAGTCCATTATGGAGTGCCGCCACACTGAGTCGTTTGACGCAAAACCCAGGATTCGATCAGATTTTATACTACCTCTTTTCACACCACACCATTGTCTAAGTCTAACCAAGCAAAAATAATAAATAAAAATGTGAGGGAAATTAATTGGATTTCGTAGGAGGTTTAGGTAGCAAAGCTTTTATGGGCAAAAGCTACAGTTGATTTTTATGGGAAAATGAACATGGTGAGGTATTTTGTTTGCACACGTATCAAAGGGAGAGGAGTTCTTGGTTCCCCAATTTGACAACCTCTAAAAGCATGTTGGGAGGCAAAAATGCAAGGTTGCAAGACCTAATTGCATTATGGGGCAATATTGCATGTCTATGAAATCACAACACACAAAAAATGAACAATTGTTTTGTAATAGGGGAAGAAACACAATTGTAAACATAGTTGTTTTGGGGTGCAATTGGGAAACAAAAAAAATAAATAAAATTTACAATTTGTTACAATGTTTTGGCTTTTGAAGCAAAGTCAACCTCTCATTAATTTTGAGATCATGAAACTATTGTTTTAGTCCTTGAAGGTGGAGAACACCCCAAAAAAACATTGGAACAATAATGTTAATTGGGAAATTGCAAAAGTTCAACATTGCATTATCCTTATCACAACTAAAGTTGTGGTTCATGTAATGAGGTATGCTACTATTAGTTGTGACGATGCAACAATGATTGATAATCAATCCTAGGTTAGTATTCATGCTTACCTTTTGGAAGGTTTCAAGAAATTACCAATTTTGTTAAATTTGAAAATGATGGTTGGTGATGGCATAATTAACAACCTAAGCAATGTAATCTTGAATTGCTTGCCAATCTATGGGGATCTAACTATGCAAATGGTCAGTAACAAGTTTAATTTTTTTGGCTCTAATGGTGTTGTTTTGTTTATAGGTGTCTGTAATGGTGTGACAACACAAATTTACAAAAGAGTACTTCCTTTTGTGCTTGCTATCCATTGTGTTATGCATTGGACAAACCTAGTCATGCAAACATTTTCTTAGCAACCCTGAGTGCAAAATTCAAAGGTCTCTTGCAAACCACATACACATACTTTTCCTTTTCACCCAAAAGACACCTTGAATAATGTAAACTTGCATAATTATTGGAGACAAAGGGGAACAAATTGATTCACAAAGTAAAAACTAGGTGGATTTGTATGTCATCTCTTGCAAAAAAGGTTATTACATAATACATGTCTTTGGTTGTTAAAATGAATGATGATCTCCATTCCATTCAAACCAAGAACTAATTTTGAGTTCTTGTGCAATGTTGAAGTTGTCATGGGCCTCACTTGCATCATGTCCATGTTGGAGGTAATGCACAAGCTCATTCAATTTCTTCAAAGTTGTGGCACATTTGAATGAGACTTTGTGGAAGCAAATGAAGATATGTTGTGTAGATTTGTACACGTTTATTGGGATTGAAAGAAGAGGTATAATGATAAAAAATTGAAGGACTTTACAAATATTTTGAATTGTAGCAATGATGGGTTGTTGTCATCTTGGTGGACTAATGCAACCACAAACATTCAATATGCAAATTTTTACTTCCAATGTTTGTAGTACTAGATCCATTGCAAGTGCCCTTTAATGGGGGTCTTTGTTATGTGCACATATGATGATTGGTATGCTATTACAAAAGAAGTGAAAGAACAATGTTCAATTGTAGTTAACCTCCTCATTGAAAAGTTTGTTAAGGGACTTTTTAGCCAAAAGTTCATGAATGCTATTGGGATTATATTTCCTTAGTACTAGTTGAATTCTAACGTAAAAAGTATATTCCTTACCCATGTAGTCTTGCTAAAGGTAAGTATTGTTATTAAAAGGAGTTTGGTGATGAGCATTTGAAGGTACTTGCTTTATTGAATGAATGAGAACTTGACATGGGAACTTCATTTTTTAAGGTCACTATGTAGGCAAGTTGTAAATAGTCTTTAGAACTTGCTTTGACATGTAATCCCATGACCAAGATGTGGTTTAATTTTTCCTTTAGTGTTATGCTACAACAACCACTATCATAGTATTTTAAATGGGTGGAAATATTTTGTAGTGATGATATTGGGGAGTGTGGAGGACGATTGATATTTTTCAACCTTGTCTTTTATGAGATCTAAATTCAAAAACTAGTTGACAAATCTTCTAAATTTGGTAGTTAAGATGTTTGTTCAAGATCAATATTCCAAGAATGCTTTCCCATTTGGAGATGCCATCAAGGATTGGCAAGATAGGAAATAAAGGTTTGTAATGTATGTTTAGATGATTCTACAAATTTTCATGCATATTGGGTGTTTTTGCGCGCTATTTTGAGCTCAAGTTGCAACTTATATGCAATAGTTAGTAAGCAATGAAAGGAAGTTTTGTATTGCAATTTTTTAAAAAATTCAATTGCATTTCTTTCCAAGCTCCTTTGATGTGTTTTCTTGGTTGATTTGAATGTATACAATACCTACAAGTGCTATAAGTTCTTTCAAGTGTCTACTTGTTTCTTGCTTGGTGTTTTTCATTACTTTAAATTGCTTGTAGATCCATTGATTTCTTAATTGTTTTCTTGAACCAACGTGGGACTATGAGGAATGTTTTAACACCTATTGCTTGTGCAAATTTGACTTGGGTTATAATGGGTAGGATTTGAAGGGATTGGGGTTTAGTCTCTCCCCCATGCCTTCAATTTATGTGTGCATAAAATTGACAACAATTGTTGTTGCCACATCTCAAAATACATTTATACATTGATTGCAAGTTGTTGTCACATTTTGTACACAAATGTTGAAATGTTAACCAATGCACATACATGGATGTTGAAAGGATTATCAAATTTTTATAGGTGAAAACAAAATGTAGCCAATCTACCATACTTGACAATTTTTTGTATCACAATTATATGCTATCGTGATTTTTTCTTGAATGCCATAATCCTACTTACATCTACTTCAACTTGCCAATGATATATAACAAAAATTAGTCTAGTTGCAAACATGGACTCCAAGTGCCATCATGCCATCATGCATAGCCAACTACATGACCTCATGTAAATGGGGAAAAAATGTTGATTGGGATTAAATTGAATCAAATTTTAATCACCAATTGAACTTGGTACCTCATCATGTGCACCTCAAATTACTTATAATAAGTTATAGGTAATTTACACACATATATGGCATTTTAGAAAGAGGGAAATATAACCACATCTAAGTGGTCTTTTTAAAAATAAAGATGTACCCTATAATAACCCACACAACACTAGTTTATAACAACTTTTAAAATGTTTTTTACAATTATTACTTTTTTTGGTTTTGGGGGCAAGGTCATAATTGGGATTTTGGTAACAAAATCTAATTGTTGTAAGGTTTTATTTAGAACCTTGGTGGTGTCTATGGAATTGAATTTGGGGATAAATAGTTTGAATTTTGAAACCCATGGTTATTAAAATAGTTCATTGACTATCCTATTTACCACACAAACACACAATTTGGCAACCATTGCAAAGGCAAATATTTCATATTCAACTTGTGATGAATGAATAGAATCCTTGAACTTGGACACCTCCCAAAATTGTCAATGGCCTTCAACCCCCTAATGATAAAGGATTACAAATTCAAAAAGAAAGGAAATATTGCAAGAAGGAACATCTATTGTTTACTAGAGAACTTAGAAGGGGCCTTTTGTGTTGTTAATTAAATATTTGCACTAAATAAACCTTGATAGGTAGCCGCTTGATGGCCTCTCTTTTGATGGTTAATTTTTTTATCCATCTCCATGCTTCATAGTCCTCCCTTGAAGTTCAAATCTATCTTCATGCCTCCTTTTCTTGACTTGCTCAAGCCGCCATCACACAAATGGACTCCCCTTTCATCCCTTTGAAAGAGCCCTTCACCTATCAATTGATGGTCATGTGTAAATAGAAGAGGTTGTCCTACATCACTAGATGGACGCCTAATACTATCCAAACTAACAAAGTCACACACACAAGTGCATGCACACAATGTTGGAGGAATCCAACCTAAAAAAGATTAAAATGAAATCAAAATTTGACATTCAAATCATGGTTGCTGTTCATTAGGGGATTTTTTTCCCCCCCCAATTTTATGCATTCAAAAGTTTGGTGAATTTTTCCAAATTTGTAGCAATTTTTATTTATTTTTCAGAATTTGTACTTTTTTCCAAATTTTTCAAAATTAAAATAATATGGTAATTAATATGTATATGGGACACAATACTTAGTCCAATAGCTTTGACACATTTACACGAGATATAAGAAATCATACAAGGTGATGGAGAGAAACCCTAAACCTAAGCTACAACATCTACTTTTGCAGTTGGTTCTGGCCTGGATAATTTTACATAATGTGGTGCCAGATTTGAAACTTATTAATGCTTTTTTTTCTGACAAAAGAAAATTAAAACTGGCCAATACTTATATTCCAGTGATTTTCAATTATCAACTTGTTTGACATGATTTTAAACTAGGATACCTATTATTAGGGATTATCAGAAGGGGAAGTATCCTAGGCTAATTCCATAAGATTAGGGCAAAAAATTTGCCCTTTAAAGATTTTAGTTCAAACCCACCCAACCCTCTAATTTGTGCACAATGTGGCAATATTTTCAAACTTGATTTTAGTTTAGGGTTTTAAACCCTGGTCAAAACAAAACCCTGGTTCAAGCACATACATACACACATACAACATTATTGATTCATTTGTAATTAATTATACACCTAATTTTGAACATGGAGCGAGCCAAACTTCACATACCTATTGGCAGGATTCTTGTGTGAATTGAAACATTAAAGCATGAAAATGAGCATTGCTAGTGTGTGACACTATTGTTGGGGGCGTGAGGGATCCTCCACCCAAAAACACAAAAAGCTTGGGAAAGAAGAACATATGAGGCTTGCATAAACTAAAAAAAACGCTAAGTGCACACAACTCATATAGGTTCTCAACCATAGCTACATCATGGATGAAAAATCCAATCAAATTTTCATCCGGTGTCACACTAGCAAACGGTGTGTTTTTTTCATGTGTTGTTTGTTCTCGATGTTGTTCCCTTGGCCAACAAACTTCTTCTTTTATACAAAGTGGAAACCCTAAAAAGAACTCTCACACTTGCAAAGTTCTTTTTTCTTTTTTAAAAAAATAAAATCTCTAGTCCATGTTGTAAGTTACACTCGGATTTTGCCACAAATTGATCGATTTAAAAAAAATCAGAAGCACTTGGCAAGCCAGTAAGTAGTTTTGAGATCTCATTGGCAAAACCTTGCAAAAAAGCTTGTGGGCATTTTGCCAGTCCCTCGTATGTATTCAGCACGACTGGCAGCCTTGGCGATTTGTTCACTCTTTCGTGCTTCAGCAGCTGCTCGCAGATCCTCTGCTTGCCGATGAGCTGCAGCCAACTTGTTCATCAGCTTCTCATTTGCATGTGACCACATGCGTTCCACTTTTACCTGTAAAAAAACAAACACCAAAGAAATTGTTAAATTTTACAACAAATATAAATATCCAAGAAATTTGTTAAATTTTACAAAAAATATAAATATCCAAGAAACTGTTAAATTTTACAAAAAAAATAAATATCCAAGAAATTGTTAAAATTTACAACAAATATAAATATCCAAGAAATTGTTAAATTTTACAACAAATATAATAATTTTCTCTTTACGTATCCAAACAAAACCATCACCAGGATTAACCTCGCCAGAGGCATTTCATTTTGTGTTTGAAACACCCTCATAGGACCCTCCTTCTGGTATGGTGGTGGGACCGAACTTACTTACGCCCATGCACTAAACGCTCACCTAGGTTGGTAAATCATCATAATAATTTAAGGTGCGTTCACACTTGATGTTAGTGACTCAAGTGTTGAGTCGCTTAACACCATGCTAGCCATTTAGGATTTAAACCTAGTTATCATGAAAGCTTCATGTTTAGACTAACATTCAATTAACATTAAGCGATCGTCCATTTAACAATGGGTGCCACCTAGGATGCCACCTAGATTTTCATTTTTATCATCATTTTAACATCAAGTGTGAATGCATCATAACATCGAATTTTTTTTTTTAATGGTGTTGTTCTGCAACAGAAATGAGAGTTGGGTAGGTAGCAGAACAAGAATACCTCAATTCTGCGCATCTCTGCCTCTGCTTTGGCTTTCTCATGATTCTCCCAAGCCTGAATTTTGGCCTCCTCTCTCTTGTATCTGTTGCCCAAGCCCCCCACATCAAAACTTTCTTCCTTCCCCCTTCTTCAAGTTTCATATGCAATCAAATCTTCGCACTCTTCCTTCCAAACCCTAAACCCTAAAAATTTCCCTTCTTCATGTTCAATCTTCTCACACACTTCCTTTCCAACCTTAAACCCTAAAACCTTTTTTCTTCTTCTTCTTCATATTCAATCAGCTTGCACTTTGTTTCAAACCCCCCTAAACCCTAAACCTTTGTTCTCCTTTTTTTTTCCCTATTCAAATTTCTCACCATTCCTTCTTCTTTGTCCATAACCCATGTTTGTTTATTGAGAAAGTTGGCCAACCGAAACGGTATTCATTTTTACAAGGCTCCTTTGAGTAAGCTGGTTAGATGTTGGGTATTCACCAACTCTACATATAATATGTAATGATAATAATGTACCAACAATTTGGCTCTCATTGGATCAATGACTCATGTCTTGGATGAAAATGTCATAGTTGCTCTTTTCATGGATGAAAAGAAGGCATCTCAATTCTCATAACAATTGATTATGTCCGGTAACCATCAAAAGGCCGTTGGTTAGTTATCAGAAATAGTCTCAGTGCTCCCATACCTCGACTATTTCCCTTGACCTAACCAACCGGTGCACTCTCACCAATCACCTAATCCATATTCCATCTTCTTACACTTGTGTTTTTTTTCCCCTTTTTTCTTCAGGATTAAACTTTTCTTAATTTCATTAGTAAATTCCTTTTCTTTCAATTTTCCTTGGAGTTATTATGTAACAGCAAAGCTTCCAAAACTTCTCTTCCAAAAAATAAAATAAAGATACCACCAATTTCAGTAAAAAGGATCTACCCATCTATTTGGGACTCCATCCATCCATCCATCCATTCATTCATGACAAAATTTTCTTTTACACAAATTAGGGTTTCTTGATGGTGGTGGTGTTCCGTCGTCTTCACCTGGCTGCGTACTTGGCCTGCTCCGCTTCTTCCCAAGCAGCCGCGCGCGACGAGTGCAGGCTCTTGCGCACTTCCTCCAGCTCCACGCTCGTCTGCAAGGCCTTGGCAGCATCAGCTTCTTCTTCCTCTTTAGTGGCCCAGGCCGCGATGTTGGCCTTGCCCAGCTGTGTACCCAGAGCCAAAATCTCCTGCCGTGTCTTGGCTTGCAGTTCTTTGCTAGACAGCACTTTGGAGGAAGAGGAGGAGGAGGAGGAGGAGGAGGAGCTGGTGGTGGTAGTGCAGGAGGAGGAGGAGCTTGGTGTTGTTGTTGTTGTTGTTGACTGCATCATGCAGTCAACATGGGAATGGCGCTTGTCGGTTGCTTCCTGCTTCTCTACTCCGGTACTACATGATGATGATGAGGAGGAGGAATTCTTCTTGGATTCGCTTGTAGGGGTGGAGGTCGGGACAGTCATCACCCTCCTCGTGTCTGGAGAAGAGGGTCGGGAGTTGATTGGGCTGCCCAAATTGGGAGTAGTAGCTCTCACGGGAGTGGCAGTTCGCGATGGCTCCACGCTTGCTATAGGGGTCATCTCTGTGCCCATGTCTCGGGTGGATACGACGACGGCGCCTCCTCCTCCTCCTCTCGTGTTCACTGCAAGAGATGATGATGAATCCGCCGCCGCGCTGGGATAATCTGCTAAAGATTCAACCCAACCTATTCGAGAGTGTTTCAGGATTTCAAGACCTACAACGAACACTCTCCAGTCTTTCTCTGATTTCGCTCACAAAAATCCGGGACCCACCTACCCACCCAGTTGAAGTCGAGAAGAAAGAATGGAAAAAGAAGAAGACTCGCGAGAGAGAGGAGAGAGAGAGCTCAGAGACCCACCTTCTGTTGCCGATTTTGAAGTGCGTTTCGCAGTCCGAAGACGAGCAGGTTTGAGAGATTTGTCAGAAGCATCAGGACTCGACCGGCTGCTACTACTTTCATACAAATCGTTCAGTGGGTAGCGGTCAACGGCCCCTCCCCCTCTCGACATCGCCGTCCCAGCAGCAGCAGCAACACTTCCCTCGATCAATTCTACAGAAGGAGCAGACGAAGAAGGAGCATCACGTCCGCCACAGTTCTCGGCAACTGCATTTGTTGGTTTTGAGAGATGGGTTGTGGCAGCTCCTCCTCCTCCATTCGGAGTTGCAGACTGACGTCCTGCTGCACCAAGATTGGAGAACGTGACTTTCTTTGTCGACACAGTAGTGGCACCACCACCTCCCTGCTGCTGCTGCATTGGTCCAGTTTTGCACTTGGAGATGGATTTCGCTGTAGCATTGCCAGGCGCTTGATCGCTTGCTGACAACCATTTCTGTGCGTCGTCCCACTTGGAGGGAGTGGGTTTCAGCAGTGGACCGACAGCAGCAGTAGCAGCTCGGTGAGCGCCGCTTGCTCTGTTGAAATCGAAGCTTGCAGAACTGCTGTCTTTTTCGAACTTGCTGTCGTAGTCATAGCCCTCAGCAGCCGCAGCAGCATCTGCTGTAGCTCTCGCAGAATGCGTAGAATTGAAGCTGAAGATGCTACCGCTTCCGTTCAGAACACTGCCTGGTTGTGGTTGTGGTTGTTGTTGTGTGGTAGGTTGGGATCCTGCTGCAGAAACTATCATCCCAATGCTGGCACCAGTTTTTTTCTTCCAGTTCTCAGATTCAGCAGCAGAGCTGGACTTCTGATCCATCATGGAAGGACTCTGGATGGATTTGAATGGCATGGTTTGAGCTTCCTTGGAGGAATGAGTATCTCTCAAAGCCAATGAATTCTTGGTCACAAATGCCACTTCATTGGCGGCTGTGGCATCTACCAGATGCAGTGTATTGTGCACTGATGCCCAGTTGCTGCTGCTGCTGCTTGTCTCTTTCGACTCCAATCGCTTGCCAAAACCACCACCTGCTCCAACAACAAACAAAACCCAAGCAGTCACAACAATGTCTCTCAGTCCAACTGTATCATGCAAGCATGCATGCAATCATCATTCTCTGAAACCATGGACATCAAGTGATGGCAAAGTTGCAGCAAGCAATCTTGGTTGTTGGGTGCAGTGCCTTGATCTTCACCTTTCATTCCTGGTTTGCCAGGTGTATCCATGAGGCCTTGTAGTTTCTTGTTTCCTCGACCCTGCTGCTGCATACACAACAACAACAACAATGCCCCCAACCCACAAGTGTTTTTGTTCTTCAGTAAGTAGTGCAGAAAAAGATCAAAGAGGGTGCAGAAGCTTGAAGAAACCAAAAGGCTCAAAGCTGATAAAACACAAAGGTTCTATCTCAGAAATGCAGCAACAAAAGGGCTTGATCAACAACCAACCTTGAGCAGCAGCATTTCGTTGCGTGATGGACTGTAGAAGACAGGCTCATGGTCGTTCCTGCCACCTTGATCCAAATGTAAAAGACTGGCACCATTACTGCAATTCTTGCTGATGAGTTCCTTGACTTCAACAGAGTAAACATCAGAAGCAGCTTGCGGATGATGGTCCATATCGATGGATGTCGCCTTGGACAATGATGACAGACTTGGGCTGGTGGAGGAACTACACAGCATTGCGGAGTTGCCAATCACACATGTGGGACTGCTGTCACCAGAATCCTGTACATCTGCAAAAATGCATTCAGCAACCAAAGACTTTGTGTCAGGAGCAAGCAAGCAAAGCAAAGAAAAGCAAGCCAGGAAGCCAGTCAACCTCGGACACGGTGCAGCTCGTGCAACGACTAGTCAGCTCTGAATGCGCAAGGGGACAGACAGACGGTGAGTGCCATGGGCATTGCCTGAGCATTCGTCTGCATCATCATTGTGGTACTGGTGCCACGCTTTGTTTCGTTGCTGCCTGCAGCTCGCCAAGCTGCTGCTGCTGTATTTGCTCTCGGGTAGCAGCAATGGACGGAATTTTCCGGCTCCGTGCTGAGGGGAACCAGCTGAGATGCAGCCACCAGCAGCAGCAGCAGCAGTTCCTCGAGCTCCTCCTCCTCCTGGGCCACCACCGGCGCTGTGTCTGGAGAAGCGCAGACAACCGAGATTGGCGTCGTAGATGAGACTGCGGTAAGGGACAGTAGTGCTGCGCTGCTGGTGCGTCCCGGGGGCACTTGGCAGCTCTTGTTGCTCCCAAGCAGGCTCTTCACTAGTCTTCACGACCTTGCAACCAGCAGCAGCAGATTGTGGGGTGATCATAGGGAGCTTTGTACCTGCTGCAGCTGAATCTGCGATACAATAACAGTAATGAGAATTTCAGAAGCACCACACATTTTCAAAACCTCTACAGAGACACTGAGACACACAGAGAGTTTGTGTGAATGCCTCTCTCTGTCTCTGTCTCTCCTCTCTCTTTTTCAGCAACCCAAATGTTCGCATTATACATACGAGGGGTCCTCGGGACACAAAACGCGAATTCCAAACAAGAACTAGTATCGACTGCAAAAGTCATGCACACCGCACCCGCAAGATGTATCGAAAGCCCCCACAGCTTACAAACAAAAGAGCGCGGAAGGTAAAAACACACACACACACACAAAGAGACAGACGGACGGAAGCAAGGAAACAGAAGACCGAGAGCATGAAAAGCGCGCGCACACACACACACACAAAGGCAGACAGACGGAAGAAAGGAAACAGAAGACCGAGAGCATCAAAAAAACAAACAAACAAACAAATGAAAACGGAGCATCAACAGCAGCAACCACCAGGCAAGGAACCAACAACCAACCAGCCAGCAACCGTCCGTCTTCTTTCTGTCGCCTTCTTCTGCTCCTGCTGCTGCTGCTGCTACTGCACCCCCTTCTTCTTCTTCTTCTTCTTCTTCTGCTGCTGCTGCTGCCAGGCTGCTGCTAAGCAACGGGAAGGAAGCACGCAGGCACCGTTCAACTCCTGCAGAGCAAAGCAGAGCTAGAGAGAAGAGCGCAGAGAGCAGAGAGAGCAGAGGAGGGAGAGTGTGCGCAGCAACTGCAACTAAGCTGCTACAAACAAAACTGCACAGAGTTAACTGTGAACACAACTAACTAACTGCACACAACTTACTAACTTTGTACACAAAAAAGTTTTTGCACAGTATTTATTTATTTCTATTGGGGGAACCCCCTGTCTTGTATACTACAGACAGACAAGGGTTTTAGTTTTAGTATAGTAGGGTAAGGGCTGAGCAATGTTTTTCTCTAATTTAAATAAATTAATTTTCTGTTTTCACTTCCATCTTGTGCACTTGAATTGGAAGGCCTGAAAATGCACTCTTTCTAGCAATCACCTTAATGCAAGGTTCCACAAAACTAGTCGTGTTAACTCTTAAATTGGTCAAAAAATGGGGGAGCTGCTGTGCTTTCAATGATGTCCTCAATCTACAAATGCATCTTTATATTCTCAAAGAATTTGAGCAACAAGGGTAAAAGAAAACAATGAGAAAAGACAAAAAATAAAAACAAAAATATGAGCAACCTTGGACCTTAGCTCACACTTCGATTCTCCAAATCACATTAAACTTTTGTTTTTGGTCCAGACCAATTGATTTTCTTTCCAAAATGGTGCCATGTAAGGTAAATCACAATTTGATTTGTCTTTGTCCTGGACCCTTGTCTAAAGGCCTTGAGACCAATTTAGAGCTCTTGACCAATAAGAGTACCCAATTTCATTGGACCCTGCTCCTTGGAGCCTTGTATAAAGTGGCACTCAAGTATAAAATGCTGAAAACTTAGAATTTAATGCACATGGTTTGAGAGTAAATATAATAATTGTACAGGTAGAAGCGGTGAAAATATATGTAACAGCAGCAAAGGCGCTCACGCAAATGAAAGAGGGGATGAAACTCAGTTGACCACCAAAATTGATGGAAAAACTAGTTTGGGTCCCAGTTATTTCGTTTTTTCGCATTCCCAGTTAAGCATTTGACGCCCTATTATGCCGAAACTGGCCATTTTCGCCCGCTAATCGCTTGACTTTATAGACAACTTTATTATCTAACTAGGGCTGTCAAGAAATCGAAAGATCAAATAACAGACTAGAAGCCAACTGTTCATTATGAGTTTTTTAAGGTTCTTTCTGGTTGCCTTAGTGGTTTTGGTTGTCTTGGTGTTCAGGTACTTTTTATTAAAGGCTTTTTTTCCTTATGTGGGGGAGGTGGTCATCTGCTGGTTCCACTTCTGGTTCTGCCCATTCCACTTGTCATGTAAATTGACAGGGATGTGAATGCATTTGTCATGGGAATCAATTGTGGGAGGAATAATGTAGCGGGTTGAATTCAACCCCAGGGAAAGCATGTTAGTGGTGTCGTAGCCGATTTGTGGCAGATGATGCCCAGTTTGTGTTTGGTTTACAATCTTATATTTTATTAGTGTTTTAGTGGTGTCCTGATTGTTATGTTCTTTTGTGATTTGTGTTCTCAAGCTTTTATTTGCCTTGTATTTCTCGTGGATGGGTTCTCTCATCCCTGCCTTTTTTTTATATACAAGGTTTTGCTTCTTGTTATGTTATGAAACAAGTCAAGTTTTGTTGTCTCTGTCCATAAGGAAACAAGATTACTTATTGGTGTAAGATTTGGGCATAAAATTTTGACTCATACTTCACCCATTGAGTGAGTGACATTCAAGGTATTCTGGATGGCCATGTTCCATAAAATTGCATGCATCTACATGAGAACTTTTACATCCAGTACCGGAAGTTTTTAGTTCGAAGTTTGAACTTCCTTAGAAAGGGCAAAATCATTAGTTATGGCAAGCTGCTTGTTGGTGACCACTTTCAATTCAGTTTTGGCAGGGGCTCTGAAAGTTCTAGCCATATGTATAGTGAGGTATTCCTATCCTTCAAAAGGGGGTCCTCCTCAAAGGCCCTTGGGTGAACCAGCACCCACGCCCATAACATAACATATATACATGGTAGAAAAAAAATATTAATTTGGACTATTCAAAAAAATTCACTTAAATTTGTTCCATATATATATATATATATAGTTTAAAACAATTTGGAGTCATATGTCTTACAAATGATACCCCAACAATGAATAAGCCCATATATAAACATTTTTATTGAAGTAGTTTAATTTTGAAATTAAAGGCTGGTTGGTTTCTAGCAGCTGCAATATATATATATATATATATATATATATATGAAAATGAAAAAATTCAAATGGTGCATTTGAGTTGTGTACAAAATGAATTTGTACTTTTGCTGAAGCATTTTAATTTTGAAAGAAATGTTGTATGGCAACCCCATTTTGAATAACTTAATTATCCCTTTTCAAAAATTAAAATTAATATGCAAATGAATTGGTAGTACAGATGTAAACATTTTTATAGTATAAGAGCACCTCCACCAATACCCTTTATCCTCCAACAATATTTCTCACATCCAAGATGACTTACTAAACTATTTCCCATCAATCACACTTATTATATTGTGCAATGTCTTTTGTAAGCAATACATTTTGTGTACACATATGGACCCAAAGCCAATTTACTACCCCAAATTGACATAAACATGATTGTTCTTCATCCAAAAAATATGTGTAGTACACCAATGGAGATGCTCTAAGAGGAGCATTGTGAGCTTAATTTTTTTGTGTCTCATTGGGACCAAAATTTGGAATTTAGTTATTATTATTATTATTATTATTATTACCAATCTCTTCGGTGAATATTAAATGCCAAACATCATTGAAAGGTATAGTATCTAGTTGGATGAAGGTTGATAGGTACAGTTACAATATGTCATTCATCAGGTTATATGGATGTAGCCTTTTACAATAAGCAAAATTGAGTATCATTTATAAATTGAAACTTCAGGTTTCAAAACTTTCATCTAAAGTTTGATATGGGTTTAGGGTATTTTCATACAACATATCTTTTGCAAATCAGACTTGAACAAAGATCACAAAGAATGAAAGATAGAATGAAATTTTGTGAATGGGTCTCTACAGATTCATCCTTTTAATAATGTATGTGCTACAAATTAGCAATCAACATCATCAAATTTTGAGAACATTGAATAAATGAACCATGACAACACCTCTATTCCAAATCAAAACTTGAACAAAGATTACAAAAGATGAAAGATTGAATGAGATTTTTAAATGGTCTCTAAAAATTCATCCATTTATGTTTGTCCTATGAACTAGGAACAAATATCATCATGGTTTGAAAATGTGATTCCCTTTTATTATCATTTTGTGATGTCACTCTTCAATTGATGGGTCAAATCAACAAAGGATACAAAACTCACCAAAATTGTCTCTCCAACCTACATCATCTTATTCATGTGAGTCTAATAAATGCAAGAATTTTGAAATGTTGACGATTGTTCTAGTTCAAGGTAGATTACTCATACCTAATGTTTATATAACAACATGAATTGAATTAATCATGTTCCCAATATTTATAATTAGAGACTCGTTCATGGGTATGAAGACAATTTTAGTTTGTCAATTTTGTCTCCAATTCATTGTTGTGTTCATTATCAATAGTGATAATATTATGCCCAACAACTGGCCTTACATCCATATCTCGTTATCAATGATTGGAAATTGAATATGATTGAAGTCCAAAAAAACAACTTTCATATTGGGGTTTTATTTTAACTTTAAATCAAAAGGGTAGTTGCTTGGAGAAAGAGTGGATATATAACCTTTACAATATGCTTATCTAATTCCTTTTTTGGAAATTCAAAATTTAACATTTTAAGTGTGTTAAATTAATCTCTATGCTGGTCACTAAACAAGATGAAATTACCAGTGCAAGTGCTTTTTTTCAAAACTTAAGTAGGATAGGACATGGGGGGTCTTGTCTCTTGACCTATCCTACTACTAAGGAAGATAGTTTGTTTGGTTTGTTTTGTTATAGTGAGATACTCCCAAACTAGGGGGCCCTTGGGTGTGTTCTTGGTGCCATTGAAAAACCCTTGATAACTAGGGGTGCAACAAAGTGATTATAGAATGTTTAGACCAGCAATGCAAGAGCGATTCAGTTTCAAGTTTTTTCATTGTTGAAAATTCATTACAAATCAAAAATAATAATTTAAAGGGAAATTGGGGGCATGCTTAATGTACCATTCAAAAGCCCTTGATGAGAGTACAGGTGTACTGAGATGGTTTCGTAATTTGCAGACCGAAGAGCATTTCCAGCGGTGCTCACTATGTCAACCTCAAAAAATATTTTTCACATCCAAGTCTAGTTATTTGCTTTTTAGCAACCCCACCCATAAAACTGAAACTCAGATGGCAAATAGATCAGGGGACTATTAATAGCAAACCACTTGAACCAATCAACATGATGGGCTGATAAGAAACACTCAGCAGCACTCAGATCATATTTATTACACTCTTCTTTACAGGTGCACAGAGTGGCTTCGCCTTCTACCAGCCAGTGCAGACTGTCCAGTTTTGCTGAGTGAAAACAAATTTGCTGAGCCAAACCGGCACATTTTGAGTTTCCTTCATCCAATTTTACTGTGCAAGATCAGATACTGAGCACTGCTGGAGATGCTCTCTGACAGTTACTAAAATTTGAGTTATTTTTTCATTGAAAATTGAATAAATTTTAAGAATCAGTTACACTCTGAACCCCTAACATCAAATGTATATACTTTGTAACCTATGTTACAATATGTGCTCAAGGGCACAAATGGGTCCACATGCCTGTAACACCCTTAACTGAAATAATGTTATTTTGGCTACCCGGCTGACCCCTCACTGAAATATTGCTTTTTTTTTCTTTTTTCCTTGTGCTACAAATGTGCCCGCCTTCATGTCCACCTGCCCAAAGCCTTCACTGAAATAATGCGCTTTTCTTTGGCTACAAATAGGCCCACGCACCTGCCCACCTTATTGCCCGTCTGCCCGACTCTTGACTGAAATTTTAAAAAGATTTGGTGCTACAAATGTGCCCACCTTCCTGCCCGCCCCGCCTGAACCTTCACTAAAATAATGTGCCCACCTTCATGCCCACCTGCCCGACCCTTCACTGAAGCCTGAAGTAAATGCGTTTTACTTTGGCAACAAATGGGGGCCTGCCTGCCCGCCCGCCCATCTGCCGCTAACGATCGTCAACGGCGAAACAGAATGAAACGATGGTGGACGGAAGGGTGAACGACGGTGAACGACGGCAAACGACAAAAGCTGAAAGCTGCAAAATCACGCAGAGAGGCGGCATTGAAGACCATCACCGCCTGCCGCCTGCCGCCTGCCTGCCTGCCACTGCCTTCAAAGTGCATAACATGCAGAGTGTTGTTACTTTTGTTTTGGAGAGTTTTGTTTTGACGTTTATTGGATAAAGAGCATGCGCTTTGAAATGGCAGCTGTTAAATGGCCTTCTTGTACAGTACATTTTGGATGAAGATTCAGATTTGCAGAAAAGAAAAGCTCTCTGAAACTGCTTGGTGGTCCTTGGCAGGAAAATTGTACATATTACCAGGGCCCTCCTAGAGCGCCAGTACTAGCAGGAAATGCCTACCTATTTCTCAGCAATAAATGATTGTTTCTCATTGGCCAACTACAAGTATTGGCTCAGGTGGTGAGAGTGAAATAGATAGTCTCTCTCACTTTGTACAGTCCATCTTCTCAGGTTCATCATAGGTGGGGGAATTCGGATGGAGGAACAACTAAACAATGCACACTGGATGTGATAAATTACTGGTAGAGGGAGGGCTCCCTTTCGGCATTGTATAAGTTACCTTCACTCCTCCAATGCTCAGTAGTATGTGACCTTGCAAATCAAAATTGGATGAAGAAAAGAAAAAATACTTGCCTGTTTGGTTCAACAGAATGAATTTGGCGCAGCTTTTCTGTACGGTTTGCTGAGGATGGTAAAGGGCACAGCAAAGCCTAACACCTGCCTAAGAAAGAGTGTAATAAATATGATCTGACTGCTGTTCCCTGTTTCTGATTGGCCAATCAAACTGATTGCTCCAGGTGGTTCGCAATTAGTATAGTAGTCTCCCACCTATTTGCAATCCCAATTTTAGTTTTATGGGTGGGGTTGGGAAAAGATACATAACCAAAACTTCCATGTAAGAAATATTTTCACAAGGTCACATGCTCATCACCACTGGGGCACAAAACAATAACCAAACAACTTGATCAACTTTCATTCTCTTTCACAAAATTTCCTCTCAATTTTTTTGTTGGGGTAACATTTTATGATTCATTTGGTGTTTTGTTGTTGCTTGAATTTGTTGTGGAGAGTAATTTTTTTATGACAATTTATTGGATAACTTGTTTTAGAGCGGTGGAAAAACGACAACTTGATCATCATTTCACTCCATTCTCTTTCACAAATCCGCATCCAAGAGACTTTGCAGTTCATCATAAGGTTGTTCTCCACAGCCTAGTTTTTTTTGTTCCCCTTCCTTCCTTCTTTCTTTCTTTCTTTAAGATCAGGTGACTCATAGACAAACAAACAAACAAATAGCACCGAGTTCTTTTGTTTGGTAACCAAAGGAAGCAGAGAGGGAAGCAGGTTAGTCAGATAATGTTATAATGACTCTGTCTGCCTGACTGATCCGAGTGACTCTGGGGCTCTGAGAGAGAGAGAGTCCAGGAGTCGCTCAGATCCGAGATCTCATTAAACACCTCATTCAACCTTTGGGTGCAGCTGCTATGGACTAGATAACAGATGCGCTGGGGCTGCCAGTCAATTACCCAAGCATAACCAACTGTAATGAGAATCAAGAGTACCTGTTTTTCATCCATGAAGAGAGTATAGTTATAAAAAATTTCATCCATGAAGAGAGTTGACATTACTTTTTTCATCCAAGAAGCAATAGAGTTATGGAATCATGCATTCAGCCACTAAGAGGGCCAACATTGGCATCAATTAGTTAGTTACCACTAACCATGACGAGAATTGAAATTACCTTTTTTCATCCATGAAGAGAGTAATTGCTACTAGATTTTCATCCGAGAAGTGATAAGCTTATGGAATCGTTTGTTGGGCCCATGAGAGAGTTGACATTGGCATCAGTTAGTTACCATTGACCATGATGTGAATTGATATTACCTCCTTTCATCCATGAAGAGAGCATGAGCTCTCACATTTTCATTCAAGAAGTGATAGGGTTTATAGAATCATTCATTGGGCCAATGAGAGAGTTGACATTGGCATTAGTTAGTTACCACTGACAGTAATGTGAATTGAGAGATAAGCTCTTTTCATCCATGAAGAGAGCAATTGCTATTACATTTTTATCCAAGAAGTGACGGGGTTATGGAATCATTTCTTGGGCTGAAATTTGAGTTAGTTAACCAATTGACCATAATGAGAATTGAAACAACCAATTTTTATCCATGAAAGGAGCATTCAAGCTATTACATTTTCATCCCAAAAAAGCAATAGGTTTACTGAATCATTCATGGGGCCAATGACAGGGCCAACATTCGCTATTGAACAAAACTGGCCACAAAGAGAATGGAGACAACCTCTTTTCATCCGTGAAGAGAACAACTATTACATTTTCATCCAAGAAGTGATTGGGTTATGGAATCATTCATTGCACAAATGAGAGAGTTGACATTGACTCCAAAGGCTGAGCATAATTGATGACAATGGGAATTGAGATGGCTTCTTTTCATCCATGAAGGGAGCAAACCTATTTACATTTTCATACAACGAGCGACAAGGTTACAGAATCATTCATTGGGCCAATGAAAGAGACAACATTGCCGCCAACTTACGAAGCATAATTGACCATAATGAAAATTGAGATCATGCCTTTTTATCCATCAAAAAAATGACTATTACATTTTCATTTTAAGAAGCGACAATAGGGTTGCAAAATCATCCATTGGGCCAATGATAGTTGACATGGGTGTCAGTTATCATGGATGATAAAGAGAATTGGAGATGACCTCTTTTTCATCCACAAAGAGAGCAGGTATTATATTCTCATTCAAGAAGCACTAGAGTTGCGGAATCATCCATAATGGCCAATGAGAGCCAATGTTGGTACCTTGTGCTAAGTTGTAGGTTACTATTGAAACAAGAGGTTATTATGCATAACTTGCGACCTAATAGCCAATCAGCGAGTCAAGACTCTCATTAAGCTCATTTACAAGCATAATAAAAGATACACAAATCCTGAGTTTTATTGGCCTTGCCTACCAAGGCAAGCATATTGTGTTTAGATTCATTGTAGAGTATAGTAGCTTAAGAGATTTTGGCCCCTAGGTAATAATAATAATGGGTCTATTTTTATATGAGGATTTTTGAAAGATGATATTTTCGCTTGTGTTGAAACTTGAGATTAGTTATAGAGTTATAATATCTTGAAGGATTTTGGTTTCTTTTAGAGGATTTTTTGAAGATTATATTCTTGCATGGTGAAATATTTGAGTTTCCATAATTCTTCTTTTGCCTTAAGATACCTTTTGAATGTAAATGGCAAGGCCATAGTGTGACACACCCCTTGTTTTTATTAATCATCTCTCCAGTTGATTAATGAGGATGAAAACCCCAGTTCAGGAATCATCAGCACTCAGTTTAGAGATGAGGGAGAGAGAGAGAGAGAAGAATCTTTGAAGCAATTTATTAAAACTCTCGGTTGCATTAGACTAGTCAACAACACTCTTCAAATTCCTCGAACAAGCTTGAAAAGTATTTTTTGGAGTGATGAAAGCTACGAGCAGCAGCAGCTGGAGCTGTGCTGCACTCAGAAATTAAACATTAAATAGTAGCAACGAATAAATGCGACACGATCTGCAACACTCTTTGACCCGATCTTGAAGCATACGGGTTATTGACTAGTCATTAATTATTAACTAAAATTTTTGAAGCAAACAAAACAGCATGGATGAATCAGACAATCAATGAATCAAGCTAAAGAATGTGTGCTAAGGGTTGGCATCTCTCTAACTGGTAACTGATTTCTGTTAACATGTTGGGAATTGGGTCTAGCTCCTTTTGGCTTCAATTTTGTAGAGAAAATACCTACATCATGCACATTTGAACTTAACATTTTTGAAACTTTCACACTTAATGTTAAGTCAGTGTTTAAGTGAAAATCTAAGTGGTATCTTCGGTGGCAGCCAATGTTAAATGGGTGATTGTTTAATCTTAAGTGAAAGTTAACTTAACATAAAATCTTCATGGTGAAGAGGTTTAGGTTCTAAATGACTAGCTTGGTGTTAGGAGACTTAATACTAGAGTCCTTAACACCAAGTGTGAATGCACCTTTGCCAGTTGCTGCTGCTCCTCCTCCTCTCCAACATGACAATTTCCCACCACCACCATCATCATCATCATCTTTGTTCACATGTGGAACTGGAGATTGAAACCATTTTGTCATCACGGTATTTATTGCAACCACTTTTTTTCTTTTTTTCAATTCTTTTTTCGTGTAAGATTTTTTTGCTGGGAAAAAACTCATCTTTTACACTGACTGAAGACCATTTTTCCAAGTTTTTGTCAAACCAAAATTTGCAAAAACTACCACCAAAAAGATTCACTGATTATTATAACACCAGTCAGGTGGTGAGGAGGTTACAATTACCTTCCCTCAAAATTTATCAGTCTGCTTTACAACTATGCAAACAAATTGCTCCAATGATTTTGTTACCCTTCATTTTGTGGATGAAAATCTCATCATCATCATCATAGAAGGCATCTCAATTCTCATTACTAGGGATGGTCATGTCTGGTAACTAGCACCTTCTTCTTGCTAACCAGTTGTAGCGGGCATCTCCAGAGTGCGGCGGCACCATGCCATTGGACAAGAGCTCCCCCATCATATCACATATCATGTTGCCTTACGACATTTTTGTGCATCCCTGTTTGTACATCCCTGGTCATTGGTTGGTTGAACCTCAAAACTCACCTTGTTCTGTGTTTCAGATGCTCAGAAATAAGTGAGAGTGCACATGTTACCCATCAATAGTCAAGATGTGTCAACTAAGTATTCACAGTAACTTGCACCCTTTCATTGATTCCATAACCAGTGCACCAAAATAGCAAGAAGGAGATACCAAAGACCACCCAAGTGTCAAATTGAATTATATGAAGCAATTCCTTCCATGATCTAGTACTTGAACACTTCTGAAGAGGAGGATGTTTTTTTTTGGCTTCATCAACTCCTCCACCCACATCTTGATTCCATGATTCATGAGGAGCTATCTGTTAATGTAAGAAGGCATCTTAAGGTTGGACTTATATGGAAAGTTATTTATTGTGAATATTGCAGGTGTGAAAGATGTGAGAGTTGCAGGGATAGAATAGAATGTTGGGCAATTGGGTGTAATGGGGATGGCAGTGTACTTACAATTTTGCAACTTTGGAGTTCATTGAATTTGCATGTGCTGCTCATGAATGGAGAGAGAACACACACACACACACTCTCTCTCTCTCTCTCTCTCTCTCTCTCTCTCTCTCTTTTGACCCTTTGACCATTCTACTCTTCTAACCCATTACTCCATCTAAAGTCTTCTTCATTAATGTTTTTTTAAAACTCAGGTCCAATTTCCCTGTTAGACAATCCCTCCCAAATTGCCTGATGGGCCTGGAACTTGTCATGGAGGCAGATATGGCACCTCATTATTACTTGCAGGTTCCACAGACATCAGTAAAATGGCCTTGTACATTAGTACTTTGATTGAAGTTCAGTTTCACATAGTGTGAAATTGGGTTTGGACTAGTGTTGGCTGGTTATTGAATTTTTTCCATAACCTCCATGTAGGGTTTTTCTTTTTTCTTCTTTTAAAAAAAAATTAAAAATTGGGTGCTAGTTAGGTTATCAATATTTTTGGGCAATTACTAATAAGTGCTGGGTCTTATTATATTGTTCAATTTTTGCATATTTATGGCTGGGACTGGGAAAACCATTACATCCTTTCACATGGTGCCCTCAGTAGTACAGCTTCAGGATCTCAACTTGAAGTTGAAGTTGCATGTAGAAAGTGGTACCTTTACCATTTTGGCAACAAATTGTTGAATAATTAATTAAATTTGAAATCTTAACTTTAGCACTTGGTTTTTTAATTCTGAAAATTTTGGCAGGTAATGATTATAGAAAATAATAAACTAGGTTTTGTCAATGTTATGGAACAGCTTAGTGTGTCTCGATTGCTTTAGTCTTAAGTCACTATTATGGAAGGTCTACAGTTTAAAACTTGATAGTTGAACTTTTGATTTTATTAAATTTTCAGCACAAATAGTAAATAATTTTTCAAAAGTTCAGCAAAACAAAAAAAATAATAATTTATGCCAAAATGGTAAAGGTACTACAATGTGTGTGTATATATATAACAATTGGCACTAGGGAGGGGCTTTTTATATTTTTAATTTTATAGCATGAGTGGCAAGGCATGTGTGGAGGCAATGCCCATATAGCTACTCGCCCAAAAAAATAATGTGATGCATTTGGCTAAACTACAAGCATAGAAGTGACAATTTGGCAAAGATTTTTGAATTGGCAAAGGCACCTTGTGGCTTTCACTTACACATGTTAGTGGAAAAAAACAAGCTCCAAGTTTGTAAAGGTGTTTAAGTTTTAGGTTTCCAATATGCAAATATGTTATGCAATTAAGTAATATGCAACATTTGTAAATAGGATCTAAATTTTTTGATGTAACTACTAATTCAAAAGACCTTGAAGGAGAATTTAAACCTTGACCACAAAATTTTAAATCCTACCCATTGCAACACAAAGTGCATGTAGCAATTGAAAAAATTTGTATCAGAACACAAATCACATCAAATTTCCCAACACATGGAACTATGAAAAAAAATGATCATGCATTCACTCCTACTCTAACCTTGTCTCCATCATTTTAATCTACAATAGTAGCTTGGAAAAGAAATGTGTCCTTAATGAAAAAAATCTTGAGCAAACATGTGCATTGCAATGTCTAGGTGCCTAATCAATCGATTCTAAAGGTGGAATTTTATGAAAGTCAATGTGAAAAATGTTCTTTCATCTTCTACATTGCTAATGTCTCGGACAATGGCCATTGGAATAAGTTTCATGAACTCAAGAAGACAAACATCCAATACATTGCTTGTGGCAAGTTGATGCCATGATTTAGTTACATGATTTTCATCTCTATGCTCTTCCATGACCTTAAAAGTTTGATTTTTCATGGTTAGCTTGAAAAGGGATGTCCACATATCCAAAATGTCCCCTAAAAGTGGTTCAAAAACCCATGAGCTAGATGTACCAAATTTATTGGATGTATGGTAATGTCATTTGATCAAGTTTTATGAGCTAGAAAAGTGAACTCACAAATTGGTTATAACTTGTATTATGGGTAATGACCCCAAGAACATTCTTTAGTTCATGATTTGAAAATTTACATTTCAACTTAATGAACAACAAATCGTATGCAAAAGTGCATTGGGCTTTCATAACTATGATAGTTACTTCAAAGTCATCACAAGTAATTGGAAAATGGAGACTGGTTAAAGGATCAATATAATGAACCATGTGGGATTGTCCCATAATTTGAAAAGCCAAGTGCTTTGTGCCATCATTCAAATATTGTCCAATCCTACAAGATGTGTTTGCAACAACATTAATGAACTTTGGAAAGTTTGCAACTTGGACAAACTTCAACAAACTAACCTTAGCTACTTCCATTGAGCCACAATCAACTACCATATGGACAATCAATGTCTTCCACTATTTCCCAACCCACTTCAAAAGTGTCAAGATATTAATCCACCTCATCTTCACATTTCAAAGAACTTTCAAACCTTTTATTTTTAAAAAAATAGTAATTTTATGGAATTCAAGATTTGGGGGAGCTAAAGAAGTACCTGGAAAGCAATTGAAGATCTTCCAATTTGGAAACCATCAACATGAAATATAAACTATTTAAAAGATTCATTCTATGTGCCATGTAATAAATCCCAATGAAGTAAGGTGTTTTGTTGGTCCTTATTAAAGCAATAGTTATAGATCTAACCCCTTGAAATGTCGAAGCACTATCAATTCTCAGACATATTATAAGACAGTTGACAATTTGATTTTGAAACAAACCACCATACATCATTAAATCAGAAAAAATGATAGTTTTGATGTTTGTGGCATTACCACCTTCAACCAAACATTCAAGTATGAACAAGATAACCACACAATTAAAACCTACATCACATCACAATGTATGGAATTCCAACTTTGATTATTGATTGTAATTATTTCATCTACAGAAATTGAAAGAAAACTTTAAGTCAAAATAATTTCTTTAGTGGTAATCAATGCAACGTGATGCAAGTTTTTAACAATCTCCCAACTAACATAATCACTCCAATATTTAGCTAGGTCATTACATTTGACAAAGTAAACAAAGATTGCATTTGTTCATATTTTGTCATGAATCTACCATGAAACAGCAAATGAAAAATGAATGAAAATTTAACAAGTTTATTTCTTCTTTCTACCACAACATGAACCACCAATTAGAACACAAAATTCATGCCCTTGGACACATATAAGCACTCATTGATCACATGTTGATTCATTTTCAAAAAATAGTATTCCCTTGTTACTATCACACTTGTTGTTGTAATAATTGTCTTCCTTCAACCAACATGTTTCCACAAGGAATTTAATTTGGGCACTGGAAGTTTATCATCCCCTTCAATCTTGCTACAAACTTTTCATTTCACCTTATGCACCTTTTTGTTAGCACCTACCACAAATTGTACCCGAAAGGTAACTTTGCAACCCATACATCTTGAAAGTGACAATTCATTTCGTACATTTTCTTATGTTTCTTACTCTTCTTTAAATCAATTTCTATTTGTGTTAAACCTCAAGGCTTTGGTTAGAACCAACATTAGGTGTATGAACAATAATGATTTAATCCAAGACAAAAATTTGTGCCTAAAATCCTTGGGGAGACTTAATGGCAGTTAACATGGTTTGTAAATTATGAACATGAACATAAGTGATAGAGATGATGAACAATGCACTCACAAGTTAAGAATTAAGATAATGCATTCAATATTTAAGATGATGCAAAAGAAAATGCACTTGATGATGCACTTAAGACGATGCACTAAAAACAATGTGACAATGTAATTGAGGACTCATGATTGTGGATGTAGTTGTAGCACATGTGAATGATGAAACTCAAAACAAAAAAAATTATAAGCATTTAAGACAATGCAAACAGTGCATTTAAGGACTAATGACCATGGACATAAACTACAAGCAATAACACACATAAATGAAAAAATTCAAAACTTAGAAGCACAAAGGAAAAATCAATGATGCATTCATGATTTAGGGACTCAAAACAATTGACATTGGTTGCAAGTTGCTAACACACATGAATGAAAAAACTCAAAACCCATAAGTGCAAAGGAAAAATCAACAATGCACTTGTAGTTCATGAATTCAAGACCATTGACAAGTTAATTGTAGGCAACAACACACATGAATGAAGAAACTCAAAACTTAAAAATGCAAAGAAAAAAACCAATGATGCACTTGTGACTCAAAGATTTAAAACCATTGTGGTGACAAAGGTTGCAGGTTATTATCACACAAGAATGAAGAAACTCAAAACTTGTAAATGTAAAGAAGAAATCAATAATGCACTACAACTGACAAACTTGAAACCATGGACATAAGTTGCATGATCCTTGATTTTAAAATATCAAAAGTTACATAAATTTGTGGTGACAAAAGAAAGGTAGCCATGGAAATGGAAGGTGAAATTGGGTTTGACGATTTCACATTTTATCAACGGACATAAGATAAAAGAAAAAAATGTTGGGCAAGTAGTGGCAAATGTTACCTATCAATTGTCACAAAATCCTAAATACTACTTATCAACCCATTCATAAATATTTTCAGCAAATATTTGTTATGAACAAATGGTAAGCATTTTCAACCCTTTTTTTCATTTTGATAATTTCATGTGGTTAAATTTTTTTGGATATTAAGCAATTTTTGCTAGTAAAAAAAAACTTGTTTATAAGATGGTGAATTATTTACATACTTAAATTGAGTTTAGTTCCTTGCATTTAACACAACTTGCTCTCAACTTTCAACTGAAGTTAATTTAAAGTGGTTCCAATTGATGGAAGCTCATAGTATTCAAGCCAAAGGATAATTTTGTAATAGATTATATACTAAGATACTTGAATAACCCATTAATCAAATTTACAATGAAAAAAATTGCATCTACAATGACGCGCTCCCAAGTTCCTAGTTAGACCCAAAATGGGTCTAAGTTACTCAAACAACCGAATTGTGAGGAATTCGGGACACGCTCCCAGCTCTCAACACTAGAAGGGGTAGAAGGGCATGCTGAAACTTTGGGATGGGACTAGGAAAAGTGACAAGCTTTAGTTACTTACTCAAACTTGCATCAAACTAACTAACAAGTTGGTTAATTCACTTTCTGGAACGCCTTTAGTGCTAGGATAAGCCACGGGCAACTTTGGACTCACAAAACTCACCACAACCCGGACTCGGGGGACGCCACCGCCTTCCCCCATATAGTATTCTCTGCACCTCTCCGTGGCACCCACATCCGAATGGTTTTTTTTCCCAGGACTCCCAGAGAGGAATCCCGAAATTATCCCGATTTGGACTCCCGGGACTTTGCAAGGTCATAACTCTTTGCTCAGACCTCCTATTAGGATGAGGTCTAAAGCAAACTTGTAGCTCTCTTCAAGAGCTTTTCAACGGTGTGTCGCACTCCACCTACACGCATCGAGGTCAGGTCGATTCTTGACTTTTTGTCATAATGTGTGCTGTAGATGTTCAAATGGCCCATGCGAGCCCATTTTCGACATCAAAACTTCAATAGCTTTTCAATGATATAAATAACACCCCAATGCGAGGTGTTTTGACCCATGCAATTGAACTTTGAAGTTTCGGGAATCCATGAAGACTCCCAAGTCCTCATTTCGGGAGTGTGAGTTTCATCCTCACACTCTTTCAAAGTAGGGTTGTGACATACAACCCCAAAAGTTTTCATGATATTTTTATTGGGTGTATTGTAATTGTTACACGATTGCTATAATAATGATCAATAATTATAATCATTACATGAACTAAAATGTCACATACATGGAATTTTTTAAACATATGGTGTTTTGATAACCTTCCTTTCATCATGTATTTAAAAGGGAAACTTGGATTTAACAAATTAATCAACCTAGTTTTTAATCAAAAAAATGTTGCAACCTAAAAATCAAGTTGATTTATTTGTTAAGCCTCAACCTGATGAGGTTAAACACATGGTTTGTTGTTGAGTTTTTCATGGTGTAATCATGTATAAAGCAAATTACAAAAGACATTGCAATATTATAATTCATGGCATACTAAAAATAATTTTAAAGTTATAAACTTCCAATGGCATGGTTATTCCATCCATGTTATAAAAACACATCATGATGCATAGGTTACAATAAGAACCTAATGTTGATTGGCTTTTGCACAATTAAGTAATGTTGTCAAGTTACAAAGGTCTAATAATCCCAACATAATCTTGAAGGAATAACATTATGCTATACTACAAAACATAAGAAAGGGAGCAATTCAAATGGAATTAAACTCAATTCCTAACAATTACAAAATGCATTAGTGCCATAACAAATCAATTATCTTGATTTCCAATGCAACTACAACATGTATTAGGGCTATCATAAATCCACCAACTTTATTTTTATTACAACTACAAAATGCAATAGAACTCTAACCAATTAGCCAACTTAATTTCCAACATTTACAAAATGCAATAGATCTCCAACAAACTAGCCATATTGATTCTAATAATTATAAAATGCATTAAAGCTTCAACAAATAAGTCAATTCAATTTCCAAAACCTACAAATGCATTAAAGCTCCAACAAGACAACCAACTTGATTTCCACCAATTATAAAAACTTGCATTAATACTTCAACAAAATTATAACCAACTTGATTTCCACCAACTATGAAATGCATTCAAGTTTCAACAAAACGATCAATTTGTTTTTTAACAAAAACAAAATGCATTAAACCTACAACAACTCAACTAACTCAAGATCCGACAACTACAAAATGGAATATAGTTCCAACAAAACAACCATATCTAATTAAAATCTCTTCCCCTTTATAAGTAGATATGTTATTTTATAGGGTTATTTTATTCTAGGTGTCATGAAATTTTTGAAATGGCTTTCGTTCATTAATCTAAGCTCTTGCACACATTTACAAGGAAGAGGAAAGATTTTTGTTGTTGTTGTATGGCCACCACGTGGTGAGAAATTTTTGAAATGGTTTTCATTCATTAACTTAAGCTCTTGCACAAATTTGCAAGGAAGAGGAAAGAAAAAAATGAGGGATGGGCTACAAGGAGGGAAGGAAATAGTGCACAAGAAAAAAACACCCATGATTAATTAAGACCCATACTTAATGCATGGGGACATTAGGGCTATGTTGAGATTGTTTTTGGAATTGGACTGAAAATAATTTTGGAGCCAAGGATGGCAACTGAAAAGGGTTTGGTTATTATGTATATTTGCAGTTAATACATATACTTACATTTATTTGGTAGCTTCAACAAATAAAGGCCCATTGCCTCATTGATGTTTGCATTTTAAAACTTCAACAATTTCCTAATTTTGGTAGATCTTAAGGATTATTCAAACAATTCATATTAAAAAAGAATTAATCTTCCATGAGGGAATTAGGTTAGATTTGGAAGTAGTACTAAAAGGGGTTGAACATGTGTCATGTATGGAAATAAAATTAACCTCTTGTTATTTTGGACAAACTTGTCCAAAAGTGCAACACATAGAAAAATACTATAACAATAACACATCAAGTGTTCCTTGAGCTTTGGTAGGATTATTCAAATTATTTAATAATGTTACATGCCAATTATTTGAATTAATATTTACATTCCAAATTTTCAAATCTTCAAAAATATAATTGAAAACATATAAATTTTACATGGGGTGGTGGATTAATAATTTTCCTATAAATTATAGATTATAAATTGAAAGGTGGCCTTTTATTGCCACACAAGGTGGTGCACCCCCATGCTTGTCAATTTTGTATTGATGGTAATTAATCACCAAATTGAACATCATAGTTTCACATCATTTAAAAACACACATGTTAACCCTTTACAAAGTTTATATGTACCATTTTACTTTCTTATGTTTCATTTTTTCAACCAAAAACAAACAACACAAGTAATGTGTGTGGGAATCTTATCTATTACTTCGAAGAAGTTGCAAGTTTGAAATTATATACGTAAATGTTAAGGTTTATGCACCCCTCATTAAAATCATAGACTCACTAATGGGCCCCTATCTTGGCCCAAGTATATTAAACCTCACGTAATGAATTTAAACATTAGTTTAAATGAAAGTTTGAAGTTTTAACCCATTTCAACTAAAATAGTATTAGGATGAGTGAACCAAAAATTGTGAAATGAAAAATGTGTGCACATTGAAGGTTTTTCACTAATACCAAAAGCAAAATAGGTGCCCCACAATTTGGGAAGGTTACATCATAATCACATCCAAAAAAACACAAAATATATACACATGTATCTTAATTACTATGTTTATGTGTTTAAAGCTCCAAATTCTTATTAGAAGCTCCTTGCAATTTGCATGTTTTTGTCACACCTAAACAAAGCTTGTGAGATTATTACAACATTTAAATGTCACAAATAATCACAATTCAAAGCTCCCATTCTAATAATCTCATTGGCCAAATAAACTTTTTTCATTACTAAGCACTAGCCTATTCCACAAACCCTATATATTTGTATATATTTTCTACACTATTATAATTCTTGTTTATATAAAGACAAGGCTAAAATGACCTTTATTTTGAGTCACCGCAAGAAAACAATAGTAATAACATGTTGACCTAGTGTGAAAAACCTAACAACAAAATATCATAATCCTTGATAAGTTCAACATTGAATAACTGTCAAATAACTATTTAATATTTTAAAAAATAAACTTCAACACTTAGATTTTTTACTTTTTGAATTTTTGACATCTAAAGAAATATAACATTATTAATAAGAAAGAAAGTTGTGTTATATATGTTTAGTTGTTTAGTTGGTCTATTTACTAAGTGTCCTTGTTAGGTGTTTGAACCTATGGATTGAAGTTTAAATTAGAAAGAAAACCACTTCAAGTGCAATAGTAATGGACCTACATTAAAGAGTGCATGATTCTTTTTTTTGGTTAATTTTTCACAAATTTTGACACAATGAGTTGGCAATCTCCCAAAAATTAAGTGTTGGAGCATTAACTTGAAATGTGAATTATGGGCTAAAAGCTATGAACTTCAACTAAGAATAACTAGTTCAATCCAAGAAAACCAAGTTGTCATGAACCTTAATAGTCTTTCCAAGAAGTGAAGGAAAAAGATTAAAATTGATTCATAATGCAATCATTCAATTTTGAACTTTTTAGTGAAAGTTTAGTTGGAAGTATAAGTTACAAAAGTTGGAAATGTTAAAATTAAAGTTGTTTTAAATAATAAAAATCATAACTTTTCTAACAATTAAATCTACATAAGAAGTATTAAAACTTCATGGAATAACATTTTCAAGGGTAGCATACATAAACAATGGGGCATCCATGTATAACATGTATAACACATTTTCCTACTTTGAAATATTTGCAACCACAAGCTTAATATGTCATTGTCTTTACAAGTGGATTTGAATTATGAAGATTTGTTTTATAAACTCAAAATCTAGATTTGTGTCTAACTCTCCAATCCAATCTAGAATTCATACATGATTTTATTGGATAACCATAACCATCATTATAGAAGCAAACAAATAGGTGTAAAGTTAAATTGGACTTAGACCATTGGAAAAAATTCAACTAAGACCCAATTTGCCAAGGTTCCTTGGATGACTTCATATTGCCATTTTTAGTTACATACGACATGTGTAGTTGCATAAAACAAGTTGAAAAAATATAATAAAAATCTAATGTTAACCTTTAAAGGACAAGATGGACGTTTGCATCCATTTAAAAAAATTGAAGGGGCCATAATTTCTATTTTAAAAATTCTCAAAAAAAATTGAACCATATGTTTAATGAGGAAAATGATTTTGTGGGAAAAATAAATAAATAATGAAATTTAATATTTTAAAAGTGGATTGCAATCATGACATTTGGGTTCTAAAAGGTGGGAATTGCTAACCATACCCCACCTATCCATTAGGGGCATGTATGGAGTTGGGGTTTGTAACTTTTCATGGGCAACCCCCATAAAAGAAATTCTATTCTATGGTTATTTTAGGGGCTAATTGAGGGAATTATGTCAATTTTTTAAAAAGGGGGTGTTAGGGTTTTATTTCAATTTAAATATAACTAAAGTGGTGATCATCCCTAAGATGATTTAACTAAATTTCGTAATTAAATAAATTGAAAATAATAAAACTGTAACCTCCTTTTATATTTTTTACAATCTACCAGAACTTATTAGCATTTAGTGATTTTATTATTTTAAATTCTTATTTTTTGGAAAATTTAACGACTAAAACACCCAAAAAACACACAAATTTTGCCATTATGAAAAGAAGAAACATTTCCCTAGTTGGTGAATTTTTCCTGCAAAAAAAATTTGGCAACTTTTTACAACTACTTACATATAAAAGGTGCTCAAGATTTTTCTAATTTCATATTTTAAATATCACCAAATTTAGCTAAATGGTCTTGCAAACAACACTTGAACAACATCATAAAACTAGAAAAATAAAAATAAAAATGGCTAGTGATGATGAAAGCTTTTTCATGTGTTGGCCTCACATTGGCTTGAATAATCTATTATATTGGTATAATAGATTAGTGCAAACTAACTAACAATGGATGGGATTCTTGATTAGGAGTTTAGTTGATCGAGGGTACATATATAAGAAATGAACTTATGCTATTTGAGCATGTTTCTTTTATGAAGTTGTGTGCATCTATTGTTTAGATTTGACATACACTTTTATGGGTTTTTTGCATCTTTAAAAAAAAAATCACCTTATATATATATATATTGTAATGCCATGTGATTTGCAAGTGGTGAGGAGAGTAATGGTATATATATATATATATATAGTAATGATGCATAAGTTATGTATGTATAATATAACATTTGGTTGTCATGTATTGGAGGTATTCCACATGTACATTTGACTCCTAAAAAAATTTGCAAAAGGTGCAGGCAGCTTTGAGTTCAAATTATTAAAGCTATAGATGTATTAGTGATGTGTAAGCATTTACTCCAATGGATCTAATAAATTAAATTAAATTATTAAATTTTAAAAATTTATTAAAATAAAATTTAAAAAAATGTTTTTACCAAAAAAACGTCATCATGATTAATATGACTTTACATCTACATTGGATTTTTTTTTTCAAATTGAACATTGATATTATTTTTGAAAACCTCAATATGTAAATGTGAAAAACACACCCTTGTTTGCTAAAATAAGGGATTACCCTTTTAGGGGTTAAGGGTTTAGGGTATCAACACATTCAAAATTTGCCGGAAACCTTTTCCATGGGCTTAGCTAGGCAAACTTGAAACGCAATAGTTGGAGCCATAAACATCCAGGATAAACTACAATTAGTAGTGAATTGTATTGTAGCCTAGACTAATTATGTAGCTGAAAATCTTGAACCTGACAGATAGCTTAACCTAATGCAGATTTATATGTGTGAATTCAGAGTCAAGATTTGAACTTTTCTGATACTAGTCCCAAAAACCCATTAGTGATCTCTTTGCATTTGCATCATTCAAGCTTCGTCATTTGTACTTAGTTGATTTAAGTGTTGAGTATAACCCATAGAAATCTAGTTTTCAAAAAATGAGATCACATTTGCTTTGCACCAACTAATAAACTCACTATTGTGTCACGAGTCATATTGTTGTGGGTTGTAACTAGTGTTGGTGTGGTATCAACTTTTGAGCATACCATCCCGGTCCTTGTATTGGGTGTCTTTCAAAATTTCCATATTAGCCTGGTCCTACTAGTATTGCGTCCAGGATTTTGATTTTTGATTTTAATTTTTTTTTCAATTTTGTGGTTTGGTGAAATTTTTAGCAATGTTTTTAGAATTTAAACTTTAATAGCTAAAATTTCCAATTTTTTCAAGTCATACCAGCTTGGTTGGGTCCTTATATCAGTGTTGGTACCCGGGTGATTGATCGATTGTCCCCCATTCTGTTAAGTTCTGGTGTGGGTTATTCAAGATTTGGTTGCTCTTGGGTCAAGCAAGGATCCTACCCATGTTGGTGACATTACTTGGAGGTCTGTCATATCATGGTTATGTCCTCATACCTTCTGTACTTGGCACTAGCATGTTGTAATGAGAGAGAGAGGGAGGGAGAGAAAGAGAGAAATCCTTACACCAATTTTCAAACCTTATACCTTCTGTACTTTGCACTAGCATGTTGTAATGAGAGAGAGAGAGAGAGAGAGAGAGAGAGAGAGCGAGAAAGAGAGAGATCCTTACACAAATTTTCAAACCTTGCCAGGAAGACAGACTCACATTCTTAAGGACACTATCAAATCTGAACATACATATTAGAGTTATCTGTGAAGTCAGGGTGTCTTCACCCTCTCTTTCACCCCCCTATCCCCTCTTTCAGTGGTATCTGCAAAGTAAGGAAATTTTATAAAATCTCAGCAGGAAATGCTGAAACTCAGCATTTAATGCACAAGGTTTGAGAGTAATTATAGTAATTGTACAGGTAGGACCGGTGAAAATATATATGTAGCAACAATGGAGGAGGTGCTCAGGAAAAAGGAAAGACAGGATGGAACCTCTCACAATTTAGCACCAAAATTGGTGGAACGACTAACTAGTTTGGGTCCCGGTTATTTCGTTTTGTAAAATTTTCATTCCCAGTTCCGTGTTTGATGCCCTATTATGCTGAAACTGGCCGTTCTTGGCCCCCTATTCGTGTGACTTTACGGATAACTCTATTGTTCATACATTTTGACTTTGCAGCTACTGTACCTCATCGAAGTGTGATGGATCCCGGGTTGAACATAACAAATGTGCTACAATAACAACAAACTAACAAACAAAGATGTGTTGTGAGACTTTGTACCTCATTCCACTGAAATGGATCTGGTGTTTAACATAAGGGCCAAAGTGAACCAGCACCTACCTACTAGTGCACCATGAAGAATGGATGGATGATAAGTGACCAGAAAAGAGTTTTCTGTTGGGTTCTAGTTCCAGTTCCAGTAAACCATTGTGATTAGCATAGTTGCTCTTTTTTACTACCTACTAATTAACAACCATGTTCAGTCATGTTCAGCAGTAAAAATAACAATTAATCACAATTCAACATTCCGCTAAATATTGGATAAAAATAACTATATAAAAATAATTTTACAATTTAACATTACACTAAATACCCTAGTACCTTGGCCAATTCAACACTAATTATATTATTTCCAAAAACGTTGAATTTTCAAAAATTATTATTTTTTCAAATCAAAAAATATTGTGAAGGATAATATTGAATAATTAGGAATATTCCATTTGTTGAAATGATTTTTTTCACAAATTAATTAATCATTTGATGGACTTGTTGAAATGGCCAAGGTACTATGGTAATCAAGCTATTTGTGCTTGATAGGTTTATTGGGATTTTGGCATGGCATGCACTTAATTTTCAAAAAGTTTGGCAATTCCAAAAAGTAATTAAGTTGTGCCTAACCAGCCTAGGAGGTACTAGGGTAATACCCGAGATGGGCTAAAATGGACAAAGAGTACATGCGGAAAATAGTTTTGTATTCAATTTGACGGATATCAATATGTGGGGAAAATGGTTTAAGAACAAGAATGACCAATTATTCTCAAACACAATATTTGTTTGCTTATTTTGAGGCTCAAAAACGAGTGGGAGATGATGGTAGGGCTTTTCCCCATGTCTGGATGAAAATGTTTTAAATTATTTAGTGAAACATATATGTACATTGATATCCTTTAAAGTCATGTATAGTATCATGCATAAGGGCCACAAATACATGTGATTCGGGTATTTGTATGAGAGTTATTTAATCTATTAAAGGTTCAATCATTCGGATTTGGGGTATTCATGTCTCTTAGAGATGTTTTACATATTCAAGCATTTTCTTGTGGGGAAAGAAAACAAAAAAAATCTCTAACAACAGAAATTCTTGAACCATTTGATTTTGGCATGGATGTCCACTTTAGTGCAAATTCACGACTTTGAAACATGAGTTGGCGGTGAGAAAACCCATTACACTTTGGAACTTTGGGTCTCCTATTTCATACTACCTTTGCCAATTTTCACACTAATTATATTACTTGTAGAAATCTTGAAATTTTCATATATATATATATATATATATTCAAAAAAATGTTTTGTGAAGGAAATTAAAGAATCTTTTGAAATTTTTTGGAATTTCTTATTTTCAATGTGGAATCTTCAAAATTAAATTAATTATTCAAAAGACATGTGTTGAAGCTACCCATGTACTATGGTAAGCTCAGGGCACACATAGAGTTCATTGATGAAAATCTAATTTCATTTCCCTACAATGAATGAGAAGGTATATTGGGAGTCCGAGGTTTATAGATCATGAGCTTGTTCATGAAGGCCTCATCTATAGAGGCAAACAAATTTTATCATGGTAATAAATTACACACCATCTTGGTGGAGATGAGCTCCGGGAAGTTCGATATTTTGAAGCTGTCATTTTTGGTAAACACTAAACAAGAGCAACGAATTAAATGTGACATTGGTCTCGACTGAGTTGCAGGACAATGCCCAATAAGAAAAATATTTTTTCAAATTTATTTTTGGCTATGTTTGAACTATCATTAATATTTTAATTAGTTTTCTTACAAATTATTTTCAAGGGGGAAAAAAATGATTTAATGATTAGAATCTACCCTTTCAAAGCAAAGGGTTTAGAATTTGATTCCCTTTTCAAATTGTTTTTCTTCCCATGAAGAAAATCAATGAAAAAATTAAATCTTTGAGTAACTTTTTCAAGGTACATGCCCCAAGGAGAAGGGGACTTTCCCTGGAGAGAAAGAGGAACAACTTCTTAAGGGGAAGGGGGAAGGGGACTAAATTGCCTAGGGAGCAATTTTTTTCAAGGAGCAACTTTTCATGGGGAGCAAGTTCACAAATGTTTGACAATAAAATATTGGGGGGAAACTTTTTTTAAATTAAAAAATTCTTTATACCATTGAAAATGAAACATAAATAATAAATACTTGAAATATCTTGCATTCTTGATTTGAAACTATGAGCTAAAAGTTATGAAGAGAAGAAATGTTGAGAATTCAACTTTTTCCAAGTCTTTAGACGAGAAGGGGATTAAGTTGTGGTATAAAGAATGTTTGATTTGGATCTTGCATTCTCAATTTGAGGTTATGAGTGAAAATTTATGCCAAATGAAAGAGTCAAAGGTCAAAGTTTCAATGCCCCTTTTCCCCAAGACAATTAAGTCCTTTTTCCATCAAGCGAATAAGGCCTTCTATTGAGGGAAAAAGGGACTTCGACAAAATTTGACTTTCAACTTTTATTTTCCTTGTAACTTTTAGCTCATAATTTTAAATCAATAATGCAAGACAATTTTAAATATTTACACTTTGAGAACTTTCTAACATTACAAAAACTCATGATTTATTTTATTAAAAAATTAGACCAAAAACCAGTCATTTTGGTACTTGGTCAATTTGATTACTTTGTCATATTGGTCAAATCAATTTGAACATGTCCAATTTGACTAGTGGTTTTTTATTGACCATAAGATGATCTTTTTGACTAGTCAAATCAAACCAAAAAAATTGGGCAACTAAACAAAATTAATTTTTTAAAAACTTAATTTTTAAATTAAAAAATGTAACAAGTAAATAAACAATAAATACATACCTACCCATCATGGCTCCTACTTACCTATCCATTACCCACTTAAGTATTATACATTTACATGCATGTACATATTTTAGTAATATATGTTGAAAAAGGGGATTGAACTTTAGTCTCCTTGACTCCATAGTAATGTCTTGGTTATCAAACCAACACACCATTTTGTAAAACATTATAATACCAAATGCATTTAACATGTTTCCTTGAATTTCAATGATTTTTTTTGTCAATGTGTATAACAACATTTGAGTTTCAATTTTTTTTCACAAGTAGACATGTAGGTACCTATGTTTTAATATGTACATACCTACTTATGTAAAATATAGGTAGGTAGATAAATAAATAAATAGGTAGGACATAAGTAAGTAAGTAGTGTAGTAAGCATAACAAATAGGCTAGCTAACCAAATTAATATGGTCAATTTGACTAAAAATGGCCATTCAGTATGGCTGATTTGATTAAGCCATGGGCATTTTGATGGACCATTCTAAAAATTTGACCCTTTTGACTAGATGTACGACTTGACACTTGGTCAAAATGGTCACTTTAATCAAAATAATTAACCAAAAGAACCAATTGTCTTTCATGCCCCATGCTTTTAGTCAAAGCAAATATCCTTTTGGTTAATGCAAACATTTTAATCAAGTTGAATCTTTTGAAAAATTGTGAATTTTTGTAGTGCAATGGTATAAATAATGTTTAGTTGGAACAAAATTTATCCTTTGTATTTTCTTATTAAACATTTGAAAGCTTGATCCTTGAAAGAAATTATTCCTTGGGACAACTTAGTCTTTTTCTTATTGAAAAAGTTGTTCCCCATCACAACTTAATCCCCTTCACTTTGAGAAGTTGTTCCCTTTCTCCCTAATGGAACATGGTTGAAACTACCATTTTGTCTCCTCCCCAAGGAAAGTCCTTTTCTCTCCAAGGCATTTAAATTGAAGAAGTCGCCTAAAGGTTTTTTTTCATTCATTTCATTCATGGAAAGAATTTTTTTTTAAAGATTAAACAATAAACCTTTTGTTTGAAGGGGGGAGATTTTAATCATTAGATCATTTTTTCCTTGGAAATATTGTGTAAGAAAGATAATTAAAATATTAATCATACTTCAAGTATAGTGAGAAAAATTTAAAATGATTTTCTTGCCAAGAATTGCCATGTGATTACGTCAAGATGAATGCCACATTTAATTCCTTGCTTCTTTTTAATGTGTGCCAAAATCTACCTATTTGTTCGTAATGAATTTCTCCATTTCTCCATTTTGAGTTGGAATTGCAATTAGTTCAATCTTCATGTGCAAGATGGGATAATGATGTTAACCTAGGTTGAAAACCCAAATCCAATTGTATAATGAACCATCTAATGCAAACAATTAAAAAAATATGTAACAAAACATTAAAACTTAAGGGTGAATCTTGGAAACAAGATTCAACACGTTTTATCATACATGCATATTCATAAGAAATCACTTCAAAACTATAATTCAAAAACACTGTAGTTTTTATGTTTTTTTAAAAACTCTAAAACTTGAAATTGGCCTAGAACCCAATCTTAGAACCGCCTCACATAAGGGTTTAAAACTAACTTTGTCTTGAACCCAAAACCAATGGGCATCATAAAGCCTATATCATCAACCCAAAGAATTGACAATCCAAAAAATTGGACCAACCTCAAAGCCAATGAGTTCAAGATCTCACCCAATTCCGTGAAACACACGTATTTGGGTACCTCATCAATTTCAACATTAATTATATTATTTGTAAAAATGTCAAAAATTTCAAATTTAAGCTTTTTCAAAAATCAAAATTTTTGAAGAAAAATGGGTAATCTTTTGGAATATTCATAATTTTCAACATGAAATCTTCAAAATTAATTAATTACTCAACATGCATTTGTTGAAGCTACCCTTGGACATCCATTGTTGTACAATTTTATATGTATGGGGGCCATGGTACCCATGTCATGGTCTCTTTGGGAAATTGGGCCTCAAAATTTTTATTATTTGCTTGTTCATATTGGCCTCTATTTTCCCCCATTTATCAATGTTTTTTCAAACAACTTTTAGCGTGTTTTATCATGAAACATATGATTTTGACACATTCAAAGGATTTTTGTGGGGGAAAAAAGGCCCTTTAATTTGTCAAGTTTTGCAAAACACATTGTTAAATTTTTATTAGAGGTTCCATCCAAAGCTTCTTTATTCTTTTAGTTTTGTGATTTTAGCAAAACCCCCCCCCCTCAAGGAAAGAAATTTCGTCAAAAAAGAAAAAAAAAATCCAAAATTTTCCCAATCTTTTGGAGGAAAAAAAAAAATTGTTCATAAACCAAAAATATTTTTAAAAAATCTTTTAAATTTGTCTACATTCAAATCTAGTCCCTAACCGAATTTGGTTAAATCTTCTTGTGGATGATAACCAATTTGGTTGCATCACAAAATTAGGGAGGGGAAAAAAGGTTGTAACATTGTTAGTAAAAACAATTATAGGTAAAATATAATACCATAGTACCTTGGTTGATTTGGTAATAAAATGCCCAAATATATATATATATATATATATATATATATATATATATATATGTTTTTTTTTTCAGATATATATATAAATATAATATTTTTTTAATATATTTTATAATAAAAAATAAATATTATTTATTTAATATTTATTTATAATTTTGTTACTAG
>Ga0116227_10002739_pt1 | contig 39779 bp, 28 predicted proteins | sample S1TSphgellanicum_FD_89693 | JGI IMG/M metagenome (GOLD analysis project Ga0116227, IMG submission 89693) | Host-associated microbial communities from peat moss isolated from Minnesota, USA - S1T2_Fb - Sphagnum magellanicum MG | ecosystem: Host-associated > Plants > Peat moss > Unclassified...
AATTTGACTCCCGACCACTAAAAGTCAGGAATCGACCCGATTCCGGTGTGTGCAGGGGGAGTGCGACACACCGTTGGAAAGCTTTCGAGGAGAGCTACAACTTTGGTTTAAACCTCGTCCCGATCCAAGTTCAGGGCGAGGAGTTATGAGCGTCCAAAGTTTCAGGAGTCCAAACCAGGACATTTTCGAGACTCCGCTTAGGGAGTCCCGAGAAAAAAAGCCATTTGGATGCAAGTGCGTCGAAGAGCTGTAAATAATACTATATGGGGGAAGGTGGTGGCTTCCCCCGAGTCCGGACCGTGGTGAGTCAAGTGAGTCCAAGGTAGCTCGTGGCTTGTCCCAACACCAAAAAGGTGCAAAATGAGTTTTAACCAACTTGTTGGTTGGATTTGGATGCAGGATTGTGTAATTGAGTAAGCTTGTCTTCTTCCTAGTCTATCTCGGAGCTTTTAGCACGCCCCTTTCACCCCTTTTAGTGCTGGAAGCTGGGAGTGTGCCCCGAGTCCAGAAATTCTATAATTTGAATGACTTACTCCCAACTTGGGGCTAACTTGGGACTTGGGAGTGTGTAAGCTCCACTAGAAGAACACACAATAATTAACAGCATAAATTTTTTGGTAGCATATTCAACAACACTAATAATTTTCTCACCCACTACAAAACCCATACTACCTCCCATAAATTGGAAATCCATAACTCCAAAAGCAATAGGAGTCCCATTTAATTTTCTTGTATTCATTTGAATAACATTAGTCAAACCCATTTGTTTTTGATAAAAAAAATACGATTTTTTTATGAATCTTCATTAGAAAATTTGAGAACATTTCAACCAATCATATCTTCATCTATAGGATGCCAAGTCCCACGATCAATTGAAAGTTTGATTCTTTCTATATTACTCATTTGCAAATGATATCCACACTCTTCACAAATACGTTTGTTAAGTTTCAAAAATCTAACATAAAACATGTTCTTGTAATTATCACATCGAGTCCATAATCCTTTAGTAGTATCAATTTTATATATTTGTCTTTTTCTTTCTCACTAATAATATAACTTTTAGTATCTTTTTTTATGAGGGCTCCAATTAATCCACCAAATTGGTGTTTGGCTTCAAACCAATTCAATAAAGACATAAACTTCTTTTCCTTAATTTTTTTCTCATTTTCCTCTGTGATTGACTACAAAATTTGGATATTCGAAGGATGAAGAAAGAGGAAGAAGAAAAAATATATTTAGTTTTTTTTTACTTAAATAAAATTTGATTCTTAATTCCATTTGTTCAATCGGGATTAGCTCCTCCCATTGATTTTATAATAGATCCTTCTTTTCTATTAAAAAAATTCTCAATTAGAAAAAAAAGAAAAAAGGATAAGAGGGATTTAGATAAAAGATCAAAATATATTCCATTTTCTTTCAATGGTTCAAAAGGGATTTGAAACCTTGATTTCATGGTTCGGAACCATGGGCTCTAATCCATTGAGCTACAAAACCTTATTAAATGTAAAATCTATCAATTTTTTTCTATTCTTTAGTACCAGGGGTTGACAAATTTTGGAAGAAATCAACAATTTGAATGATTAGAAAATATAAAAACACATTTATTTTGGTGATTTTGTCCATCTTCCCCCGGGTTTAGGGGGGGGGGGGAGATAGACTAAATCACTGAAATGAAATTTGTGAAATATAAACTATGTCAAATAGTATCGATCATGTCAAACTCAAATTTGATTTCATTCCATACTTCACAAGCGGCAGCTAGTTCAAGACTCCACTTGGTAGCTTCGCAAATAATATCATTACCTTGATGAGCAAGATCACGCCTTTCATTACAAGTTTGTATAGGGGCTTCCAGAGCAAGTCGATTAGCAACTGCACCAGGTGCGTTCCCCCAAGGATGTCCTAGAGTTCCTCCACCAAATTATAATATGGAATCATCCCCAAAAAATTCAAATAGAGCAGCCATATGCCAAACATGAATACCTCTCGAAGCTACATGTAAAACACTTGGTAAAGAAACCCAGTCTTGGGTGAAATAAATACCACGACTTTGGTATTTTTCAATATAGTCATCACAAAGTAGATCAACAAATCCCAAAGTTACTCAACGTTCCCCTTCAAGTTTACCCACTACAATACCAAAGTGGATATGATCCCCGCTAGATAGACGTAATGCTTTAGCTAATACACGGAAGTGTGTACCATGATTTTTTTTGTCGGTCAATAACTACATGCATTGTGCCATGAATATGAAGAAGTAGACCATTATCTTGGCAATAATGAGCCAAAGCAATATTTGCAATGAAACCACTTGTTAGATAGTCATGCATGATGAAGGGACACTTGATCTTGGGGCATCTATGTTTCAGATCTTGGGGCATCTATGTTTCAAATCATTACACAAAACGACCATGTTGCCCTCTCTTGATTGCAACTTGTATCCTAAGGCCAAGTTTTGAATCATAAGGCAACTACAAATAGTTTTTTGTATGCTTGGAGCTTGCCATTCATTGATTGCTTCAAAGTATTTTTATGGTTTTTCTGCATTTTCTCACAATCATCTTTCAGTGTTTCTGAATTGCATTTCCATGCTGCAAAAGCCTCTTGTCAGCACCAAGTTCTACATCAGGGTAGTTGCAGGCTGGACTGATTTCCATGTCAAATTGTGTAAACAAATGTAGAATGATCACTGCTGAAAATAATTGGGAAGGATGTTCAACTTCATGGTTTCAAAAGTTTAATGAAATTTTCCAGTTTTTTAGAATTATTTTTTCAAATTTACACCCAGAAAAACTCCAATTTGTTTGTGACAATAGTGTGAAAATTTGTGAAATAAAAATGCTGATCAAAACTCTATGTTATGTTGGAACTAGCATGCAATGAATCACTAGTGAGGCTACAGAGTACAGAGATTTCAGAGGCAGGAAATCAAAACTATATTGTGGGAAGAAGCTCCACGGCTGTGGTTTTTTCAGTTGGTACCACATTTGTCAGAATGGTGTCCAACTATGGCAGTGTTCTTAAAAGACCCACTAGACAATATTAGATACAAAATGAAACTTGATGTTGCCATTCATATTTGAGAAAGATAGACTTAGTGGGCATCACAAATAGTCCATGCAAGAACAAACACCAATCTCAAGGTGATGAAAGCAGAATTGGCATCCCTCACCATGATTGCTCTCCTGCCTCTTTTTGAAATGAACTTTGTGCAAGTGTGACAATCTTCTCAAACCCGTCAAGTTTTTCCTATTCGGAGTGGAGGACCCTTGGAGCTGTGTGATGAGTCTCAATGCAATAGCCAGTTTCTCACTATGGTGACATAAATGAAACACTTTTAGTTCTTCTTCTAGGGTTTAGGGTTAGATCTTCTTCAACCACATCATGCAAAACAAATTTCGTATGAGACACATACCCCACGCCATCATGCATGAGCCCTGACAATCACCTCAATTCTGCACAGATTTCAATCATCTGAGGGTGGTTTTGCTGCATTTGTTGGAAAAGCTGCATCACCTTCTCAGGTTGGCCATCCTTCGTGTGAACATAGTTTGCAAGCTTCTTATTCCATGCAAAACTGTTTAATTGCACTGTGCATGGTGCCATTGCAGCCATCTCTACTGCCACCCATGGCTGCCAGGTTCTGTTGATGCTCAAGCCAGAGTGCTTCCTGTGTCTTCTTATGTTTGAAATCCGGGTACCTTTCATTTGACTACAACCAGAAATCCCAAAACAAGCTGATCAGACATGTCTTTTCCTACTACAAAGGAACTTGAAAAAAAAAACAATTTCTGCCAAAATTTAGACCATGCCAGCAGGATGGCAAACAAGAAAGAGAGGATTGACACCAACAAGAAGATCTCCAGGCTCCATTGAAGAAGACATGTGAATTCTGAGAAGATTGATGTTCAGTTTTACGTCCTCAGATCTGTGATCTCTAAATCTGTGCTGTTGGTTTGTTCCCTTTGATCTGTTGTTGTTGTTGTTGTTGTGTTTTGAACTTCTTCTGAATCTTATTTTGAGTTCTATGGTTTGGTCATGAACTGCAAGAGTTTTGCAAGAGTTTTTTTTTCGTTTGCCTCTCTCTCTCTCTCTCTCAATTTGTGTGAACTCCTTGTTTTGGGTCTCTTTTTTTTTGGGGGGGGGTGGGTTCTGGTGCTCTTATTATCGCAGAAGCTCAGCAGTTTGCTAGTCATTTCCATTGTTCAAATAATTCTGAAGCTTTTTTGTGCATTATTAGATGTGTTCATGAATATGAGAAATGACTTCAAACACTGAACATGATTTGTTTCTCTCCAGACATTGCACTTTACATTCAAAAAGAAAACTCTGAGAGCATGTATCATATACTATTAAACATGATTTTTTCTCTCCAGATGCAATTTGCATTCCACAAAGAAACACTGTGCCTTGGCACTCTCATCTTATATAGTGTGCCCCTTTTTCTCTTCATGGGCTGTTGCTGATGCTGTTATGAGACTCAACACACTGTCAAAGAGCCGATATGGGTATTGAACTTCAGCTTCAGCAATTGTCCAATTGATTCTGTAGATCCTGAAGTGTTTGTTGCAGAGTTTCAGTTATACCTGGTATAATGTTGTGGGTGTTTTTCTTTGAGCAGGAAAATGGAATCACTTTAGCTTGAAGTCTGAGCAGATGTTCCTTTTATAAGACACTAGACAAGATGCTCTTCTCTTTTACAAACAAAGCTACTAAGAGCCACATTCTTGACTACAAGGTTTTGCCTGTTTTTCAGCAACGTATCTCCAACTATCCAGGCTCAAAATGAGAATCAGAATTGTGGTCTGTTCAGTAGTTAGATGGTAATCTAATCATATTACAAGTTCGAAACTCATGCGACCATAAACATTTGATTCTTTCTTCAGCCCTGAGCTTGGGACTTTTACAAAATTCAGTAGTGTTGTTGGTCTGTGAGCAATACCAGATTACACCAAGCAGAGTTTTATAAAGTCTTATGAGCTAAACTGCATTTCCACACAGTTGATGGCCTATTTCATTAGGGGCATGTATGCACTCTAAACCCTAAACCCTCTTTGCTTGAAGAAGGTAAAGCATGTATGTTTTCTATGTTTTGGTGCGGTAGTTGAGCATTATGCACACACCCATTTCAAGCATTTGGTAACATCTACATACACGGGAGAGAACATGGGTCTTCTGTGTAGTAGCATTTTTGGGATTGTGTAGTGTCTTGGGTTCAAAAGTGGAGGTTTGGGGGAGTCTAGCTGAGTAGCTTCATCACTTGTCTTAAGTTGCATGATGCCATGTTTTACAAACTTGAAGTCTTTCGATGTTTCTGTCTCCTTCTTATTGTTATTTGTGTTTTAATAAATTGGAGATTGACAATTGCTTTGTTCTAGTAGCTTGTGAGTTTACTGCATTTGGTGATATTGTTGGCCATGTTGTACCTCACATGTGAAGAAAAATGCAAGGCATTGCTTGTCTACCATGGTACCTTTAGCATTCCGACAATAATGAAATTATTCTCAATAAATGCCCAAAGCTGAAAGTTCCAAACATTTGTTTGACAATACTCTCCCAATGTGGTCCCATTAGGTTCCCCAAGACATTCCCAATAGCACCTTAGTTCTATCTAATATGGTCTGCCCAAAGTTCAACTGCCATGAATATAATCTCAAAAGGTGGGCCATTAGGGAGAACATTTGTCTCTATTTTGCAACCCGGGGTTCGAAGAGGTGCTTCTATTGGTGAGTGCCCAATGTCCCAAAAACAATTGGTGATGGGCCAATCAATGCAACTCCTTCAAAAAAAGAAAAAAAGAAAAAGAAGTGTGAGCACACCCATGAACCAATTAATATGAATCACAATATGTTATTTAAATATGGATCACACTATATGGCACACATCTATGGTGAAGAGGTTAGAAATACTTAATTAATTGTTGTTTTGATAATTGAAAGGGCTTGATCAATCATTCAATTCATTGACTAAAGAGCGCACCCATGGAAGTTAAATAAAACATTGAAGATTTGAATGATTGCTTCATGAAATTGCTTTGTGATGACCAAAAAGGCTAATTTATCATACATGCATATTTTTTTAAGGTTTTGTTTCATTTGCAATCTTTTGCTTGTTTGTGAGTTGCTTCAAGAAGCTCGAACATAAGCTTTGGGGATCAAAGTCATAACCATGTCAAAATATGTGGAAGCTCCTCAATCCCTTTCCTTGGAAGGGTCTATAACTCAGGGTTTAGCAATGGACATGACTGTACTCATATCAATCCCAAGTTGATGGAGAGCTGACTATCATAGTACCTTGGTGACTTTGGCGTAAATTAATTAATTTTTCAATCTATTGAAATTTTCATAAATTTATTTTTTAATTTGCCATCTTGAAGGGAGGATAGTACATAGAGATCCACCTTACCACTAAAATAGTTCAAGTTGTTTGAAATAAGTGTACCTTATGATAATTTTATTTTTTACTATCAAAAATTTCAAAATTAAAAACCCAAGCATCAAACCAAAAAAACTTGAATTAAATTAATTATTTGACATTCATGTGCCCAATCTGCCAAAGTATTACGATAATCCTTGCAAGTCTATGTCTTATCTATTAAAGAAGCATAGAATAAAAGAATTGTCAAATTTGTGAAGGCTAATTGAAAGGTATTTAGTGTTTATATCTTAGGTTGGACTACAACAACATGTGCATTGTGTGCTCTATTGTAAGTTGTTAGTTGAATCTTTGACTCTAAATGCGATATTTATATACATTGATTTTACTTAAACCTCATCTAACCAAATACCATTTGGAATTTCTCTTGATTCGTTTAATTTCATCTATTTATTAATGTTAATTGCTTAATATATGAAGGACTAATGTTCAAGCCTCATTTATCATGTTTTGTCACATCCCACATCTTGTAAATATTTTGTTAATGGTACTCTTTGCTTGTGACACAAAAAAAATAGTTTCTTCCTCTTCTTAAGTCAATATGTATTTTTGAAAGTATATTTTCAAACTCACATAAATAACTTCCAAGACAATTAATGTGAGATTATTGTTATTTGTCAAAGAACAAAATTTTGATAGAATGGAAATGTGGGGTACAAAATTTTAATAAATAATTAAATCCCCAAGATTTAAAAATTCAGCTATCTCTAAAAGAAATTTAAAAGGACAAAACAAGTCTAAGGAGCCAATATATAGAATGTTTAAAAAGTCCATTTTAATCCTAAGAAAGGATTGATGAATGAACTAATGTAATAAATTGGGATTGGTCACTTAGTTCATTTTTGCATCACTCACATAATACAATTCTTAGAATGTGTTTAAAAAACATTGGTTGCAATCTCTAAGGATTTTTTTTGGTGTGAATATTATACATTCAATACTTTCATTAAAAACTTTATCTAAATGCTACAAGGATATATACAAGACATTATGGTATAAATGCATCACACATTTTTAGCATTAAATATACGTAACACTTGAAATTAAGAAAAAAAATAGCAATGGTTATAATTGTTGCAGCTCATTGAAATAAATAAATAAATGCCTAAGAATTGAAATCCTCATTTCCAAACATATGAACAAATTATAATCATGATAAATTTTTCAACATGGATTTAGTTAACATGTAGTGCAAAGTAGGTGGTATAATTAACTTAATAAAATCCTTGTGTGGAAAAATGGTGAATTTGAAGATGCCACCTATTGCATCTATTGTGTACCACAAAATAAAATAATAAATAAATAAATAAATAAATAAATATGCATCTTGCAACCAATTATTCAAATATTTTATTAGAGATACATGAAAAATACCCATTTCTTCGGGGCAAAATATTTACCCCGAGTATGATTGTCACCTAGGCCAAGATGCCAATTCACACACATCCATTTCAAAACAAACTTGAGAGGAGAGGAGAGGAGAGGAGAGGAGAGTGTCATAATCCCTTGGAGTATCAAACATTTACAATAATGCCAATTTAGGATGAAAAAAAAACTAAGGGGAATTTTATATTACAAATTTTGGATGATTAAGAAATTTTCATGTGTATCTAGGATGTAAGATATTCTAGTTATATATTTTGAATATTGCCAAATTTGGCTAAATGTACTTTATGGATGAGTTACCAATTTAGCAACATCCACTTGCTCCGAGGCGATTTGAATTTTGCACCCGGCCTGGCCCGGCCCAGCCCAGCCCCGGCCCGCGACGAGGGTCGCCGGCCGTTTCCGGCCGTTGCAAGCCGCGACGAGCGTGGTGGCGTTGCAGGGAGTTGGCCGTTGCAGCGGCAGTCGAGACTCGAGCGCAAAGAGAATGTGGAATCGCGAGAAGAGAAGAGTCTACAGCTCAGCAAGCAAAGATCGCAAAACGTTTTCCTACACTTCTTGATTGGCATTTGAAAATTGCGCGCGCGGGGAAGTAGATTCCGCACTAAGAGTTTTTAATCTCTCAAAGCAGCTGCTGGTATCTTGAGGGGGGAGTGATCAGCACAAGAAGAGGAGGAGGAAGAGCAGAAGAGAAAGCAGCTCAAGAAAGACGCTGTCTTGCAGAGAAAGAATCTTAAGAAAAGACCCTGTCTTCTTGGAGAGGGGGAAAAAAAAAGAAAAAAAAGGAGCTGCTCAAGAAAGACGACGACGGTGGGTGTCTTGGAGGAGAGAAGAAAGGAGGAAGAGCTCAAGGAAGACTCAGACGGTCTGTTTTTTCCTTCTGTAGGAAATGGGTTGTAGTAATGTCTTGACGGGGGTGTTGAATTTCGTGACCCTGGTGTTGTCGATCCCGGTAGTGGGAGTGGGGATCTGGCTAGCAAAGCAGCATAACACGGTGTGCGTGCGCTTCCTGCAATGGCCGATCATCCTTCTTGGGGTGTTCATCTTGGCTGTATCCGTAGCTGGCTTACTGGGTGCGTGGTGTCGAGTCTCGTGTCTCTTGTGGGTGTACTTGTTCGTCATGTTCGTGCTCATTGTTCTCCTCTTCGTCTTCACCATCTTCGCCTTCGCCGTCACCAATGCCGGTGCCGGTCAAGTCTTGTCCGGGAAGGGATACAAAGAGTACCGTCTCGGCGATTATTCCACTTGGTTGCAGCGGAAGGTGAACAATCCATCCTACTGGGAGACTATCAAGAGCTGCCTCAGCGATGGCAAAGTCTGTAACAGCTTGGATGCTCCCCAGTACTCCACCATCGCCGAGTTCAACGCGGCTCCTCTCTCACCTGTTCAGGTACTTAGAACAATCGTTGTGTCTGTTGTTGTTCCTCTCTTCCTTCCTTTGTCCCCACCCCAAAGGATTGGGGTTTAGGGTTTATGGTTCACCTTTGTTTTCTTTTTCTCACTCGTGTTTTCAAGCTTTTCTTCCACAGCATTTTATTCTTGCAAACCCACAAATATAAACCAAAAGACACTGACAATCTTATCTTGGGTTTTGGTTTTTTTTTTTTCCTTTGATGTTTTGGTGGCAGTCAGGTTGTTGCAAGCCACCTTCAAGCTGTGGTTATACTTTCATCAATGCAACAAACTGGCAAGAAACAACTCCCCCTCCTCCATCAGCATCTGCAAAGGACCCTGATTGTGCACTTTGGAGCAATGCTCCCACTGAGCTTTGCTTCAACTGCACTTCTTGCAAGGCTGGGGTGCTTCAAGACTTGAAGCAGGACTGGCGAAAGGTAGCCATTGCAAACATCATCATGCTCGTGTTCCTCATTGCCACCTACTCCATTGGCTGCTGTGCCTTCCGCAACAACAGAAGAGATGGCGGTGGAGGTTTTTTCAATGGTGGCCGTTATGGAAAACAAAGCCACAAATTCTGAGTACCTTGATCATTTCCGAAATTGTGCACTCAAAATCTGAGCTCTAGTGGATGGATACTTGAATGTCTCTCTGAAATTGTGGGCTCGAAGTCTGAGCTCTAGCTTGGATGAATACTTGTCTCAAGTCTTCTTCTTCCTGCATAGGAAAAACAAACTTGCAAGCCCAGGGGTGTAGACAGACTGAAGCCATAGCTCAAGCTTCTGGAATTGGTAACACAATTTGTGTACTGTTTGTTTATTCCAGCAGTTTATTTGCTGGGTGTGTAAATAATGTGGGATTGGAAGGACCCAATGCTTGGAAATTGTGAATCAGAGATTGTGCCATCTTCTTTCTCTATGATGGCATGAAGGAAGGAGTTTTGCCCCTCAGCAGATGATCGTGACTACAAAGAAGTGGATTTCTTTGCATTCGACAAAGTAGTTTGTTTAGCAAGAAGGAATTTCTTACACATCTGAAGTTGTTCATGGGTTTTCTCCATGATCAACTGAAGCAAAATTGATTTTCCACTTAATCTTCCAACTGCCTTATGTTTTTTTCTAGTGTTGGGTTTGGTGGTTATAATGAACACCAAGCTCTCACTTTTGCTCACATTACTTCTTGGTTTGAGAAGAAGTGTGATGGATTCATCTGTGTTTTGCTTCTGTTGCTCACAGTTTCATGGGTGTGAAATGCAAGCTCACTTTTGCTCACATTATTACTTCTTGGTTTGAAAAAATGGGTGATGGATTCTTCTGTGCTTTGCTTCTAACGGGATGTTCTGTCATGAAAAGCTCACTTTTGCTCACTTTATATGGTTTGAAAGCTGGATTACCAAAATAGACTTGGCACATTCAGGCCTCGAGTATATGTAGTGGCCTTTCTGGTTGCATGGTGTGATGATGCAAGCTCCTCTTGATATCTGGAAATATGGGGGATAGATGGATTCTTTGGGTTTAGTCACTATTGTTTGTCCACACAGCTAGCTAGCTCCTGAAATTAATTTTTTCCTGTGGGTTTTTAATAGTGTTGGTTTCTCCTTTGTTTCCTGTTCAGTGAGAATTGTTGAGAAATGTTCAAGGCACCATCTTGATGATCTTTCTGTTGTGTCATCTAAGTATTTGAGTGGAGACATTGCATGAAGTCTATCAAATGCCTATTTTCTCAATTCAACATTTGAACATGCTCTGCAACCTACTCTTATTTTCATGGATTTAGGTTCTAGTATTGCTATGATCTCACATCAAATGGCTTCAGGATTTCCAGGGGTTCACAAACAATTAAATGGCTTCAGGTTTTCCAGGAATTCACAAACAACCCAACAGATTCAGGTTTTCCAGGAATTTATGAACAACCCAATGGCTTCAGGGATTTCCAGGACTCCAGGAACAACCCAATGCCTGGCTTAAGCTTTTCCAGAAATTCACAAACAAACCCAATGGCTGGCTCCTGCTTTTCCAGGTATTCACCAACAACTCAATGGCTTCAGGTTTTCCAGGAATTCACTAATAACCCAATGAATTGTGGCTCACAATCCCTTCAAGACTTTATAGTCAAAGGAACTTGTTTTTGTTGTTTCATAGTTTTTGATCAAAGGGACTCAGAAATTTTGAGTTTGAATTGTCAGCAGTTAGTAGAAGTTCCCTCAGCTTTCAGTGAAGCAATCCTCTACTGAGATCAATTTTTTGTCCTTGCACCATGGACAGGAACTTGGCTTCAACTTGAATGTCACCTTCAAAGTAAACTCTCCCAACTACACATCTCAAAAGCAAAATCTTGGTTTTAATTATTCCCTTCTCACTGAATATCTCCACTCAAAACCACAGCATCTGCACTTTATCAGCAGATAGACACTGCAATTTGGCCATCAGGGTTTGGTACCCATGCACAGCGTGTGAAAGGGGAGAATGACATACTCTCTCCCTGAAACACATCAATTCAATGTTGTGTGCCATCAGCCAAAATTCCAAAGGACCTGAAATTTGCAAACTATGATTTATTTTGTTTAATGCCCAGATCTCTACTGTACTGATGAAACCACTTCAAGAGGTTTCCAAAGACACATCCCAAAACTGCAACTTCTGCTGACTTTGGCAAGGACCCAATATCATACATGGCAATTAGGGTTTTGGGTTTTAGGGTCTAACCCCATGGTTGGATGCATAGGTATTCGCAATGATTTGAAATTCTCTTAATAAGGGGATAACAAAGGCAATAAAGATGATGATCAACCCCAAACCCTAATATAACAGAAGAGGCAGGAGAAGGAGAATGCCATGGGTTTTGCCCATGAAGATGGTGGAATTCTTTGGTTTGTTGGGGTGGTTGTTGTTGAAGGTAGACACTTTCTAATTGCAATGGCTAAGATGGTTGCTCCCATGCACTACTAGATCGGCTGCCGATCTATCTATGAAGGAAGGTACTTTGTTTTGCTTTGTAGTTATGAGATCCACCAAACCAGGATGCTTCAGATTGTGTTCTTGGTGTCTTTGGAAAGCTCTTGACTAGGAGGGGTGCATGGGCTTGGTTCATGATGTTTGGACTTGCGGTGCAAAAGTTCTTGAATATTGAATGATTTCTTCACTGAAAATTAAATTAAATCGTAGCTGAAAATTTCGGAGGAATTGGAATGTGCCTTTGGTGTTATTGCTAAGATCTTGATAAGCAGGATTGAATGCAATTTATTTGGTAAGATTTGGATTCAGAATGTGGGAGATATTGATTTTTACGTGATTTCTGCAGCTGAAAATTCAAATAAATTCCAAAAAAACCAGGTTTTGGAAGGAAAAATCAGTTGAGGACTTGGTAACACTTGGGCCAATGGCAGAGGCCACACTAGTGCTATTGAAACGAACAAAGTCACACACTTAAAAACACGCACACAAGTCACACAACAGAAAACTTCTAATAAGGTAGCCAGGCCGGTCACCGAACACTTAGTGTCTCAGAGGTCTACGAATTTCTGGAGAGTGCTCCTTAGAATTTCATGCCCAAAGAGGAATTGTAGCCCTACTATTTGCGCACCCACAGAAAGTTGAATCGTTGAAAAAGATGAAGAAATTAGTCAGATGTGACCCTCCAACGTAGGGGGGGTTAAATGGTGGAAACGAAAAACCACCGCACACTTCAAAGACTTTTACCGAACACCCAAAAAATCTTCGAAAGTCGCTCTGTTGCCTTTATGGTTCAAAGATGATTTGTAGATCGTAAGGTTGCGCTCTTATAACACTTTAAATCACTTAAATTAAACAAGAAATGAGAAAGTTATGAGTATTGAAAATAACTAGAAGAGAAAAAAGAAGAAGAAAAACGTGTTTTTATAACTTGGAAAAGCTTATTTCTCTTCTTGCTCTTCTATAATTACTCCTTTTCCTCTGCTGTTCAAAGACGAATTGAAAAGCTCAAGCTAGCGCTCCCATAATATTTTAAATCACTCAAAATGGAGAAGAATTGAGAAGGATCTGCCAAAGTGTTCGGTGATAAGCTAGTGTTCGGTGATGGGATGTTCTACCCTATTCTCACTAAATACTTGACACTACCCAATTCTCTCCCCTAACAAAACATCAAATTTTTTAATAAACACTTTTTAGTTTGCTACATTTGAATGAGTTGGTTTTGGCATATGAGACTTCTATTGCAGCTTGGTTTGGGCTATCATGGATTATAAAGCATTTAGCCATGTGCACAACATATGAAGAAGAATGATGCAAAGTTTGCCAAGCCAACCAATTGTGTGGGGTTGGAAGTATCTTCAACTTTGAGGACCAACCACACCTACGGGCCCTTTTTTTTTGCAAGCTCATGGTGACACATTCGAACTCACTCATATCCTCCTCCGGGGAAAATATAAACCAAGATACATAGGAATCCATTGGGGGGCGGGTGGTAGATGGAGATGCTTATACAATGTCATGGGTTAAAAGACCAACTATATATATATATATATATATTCCATGTACACTAAATTACAAAAGGAAGAATGATATGTGCATCCGCCGACATCTTTGTTGTTGCTTCACCTTCCTTTTTAGATGCACCTATTTTTCCTTTTCTTGTTGGATATTGGAGTCCACCTTTTTTTTTAAAAAACTTAAAAAATTAAAAAATGTTATTTGCTTGTTGGACATTATATGGTACTAGCCATACACACACAACAAAAACAACAACAACAACAACCTGATTGCTTGGATTGGTTACCCTATCTTCCAACCTCGGACATCAATCTCTCAAGTATGTACCTATTGTCTCCCATGATAATAATCTTCTTCTTCTTCTTCTTCTTTAGGAGAGGGTGCCGGCCCACGGGCACTGAAGCATAACGGATCATCCCATCCTCACAAGATATGATGTGCGAAAGGTTAACGACATACACGTAAAATAGAACAAATGAATGCAATTGGTATGATTTTTGAACCCGCCATCACCACCACCACCACCATCACCATGTGGTGTCAAAATGTTTAAAAAGTTGCAAAAAACTTGTATAACGTTTGCATGAAAATGGGTTGGCTAAAGAGGGAGGCCATAGTTGATGGGGGGAGCCATAGAGGACGAGGAAACCCAAGTATATATAATGGGTTCTTCGATACTTGTCTCCCATCCTACCCTCAACAATTGGGTAATGTGACCCCGCACCCACTAGTGGAATCCATTGGAATCATGTTATGACTCAATTGTGGATGAACCAATGAAGGTAGGTAGGCAAGTGGGTTAATAGGAGAGCAAGGTGAACCAATGAAGGTGGGTAGGCAAGTAGGTTAATAGGAGAGCAAGGTAAACCATAGGTAGCTAGGTAGGTAGGTAAGTCCATCCTGAAGGTAGGTAGGCTAATAGGATAGCAAGGTGATTATTAAGTAAATAGGATGCATATACATGGTTAGTCAAGTAGGCAAAGGGCTAGTGGGTTATTAGTAGGTTAAAGGGTAATAGAAATAGAAACTAAACTAACCATGATGGTTAGCTAAAGAACTTGAACCCCAATGGAAAAGTGTTTCCCCGTCCACCCACCATTCATCCATCCCTCATGGCGGTGGCTGCTGGTTCATCTCTCTGTCCCCCCCCCCCTTTCCTTGCCTTCTTCTAAACCAACCCCCTTTTTCATAGACAACAAGGGGTGTGTCAGACGGTGGCGTTGCTATTTACATTAAAAAGTATCTTAAGGCAAAAGAAGAATTATGGAAATTTAAATAAAATTTCACCATGCAAAAATATAATCTTCAAAAAAATCCTCTATAAAAAAAACCAAAATCCCTCAAGATATTATAACTCTATAATAGCTAATCTCAAGTTTCAATACAAGCCAAAATATCATCTTTCAAAAATCCTCATATGAAAATAGACCTATTATTATTACCTAGTAGGGGCCAAAATCCCTTAAGCTACTATACTCTATAATCAATCTAAACATGAGTATATCCTTGCCTTCTTGGTAGGCAAGACCAACAAAACAATAGGAAGATGAGGAGTCTAGCCTAGTAGGCTAGGATAGGCTATCTGAAAAAGGCTCCTCAAATCCCCTTTAGCTACAAACAAATCCACAACCCATGTGACCACCTTGGTTTGTTCACATTGTTTTGCAACATAACAAAAGCATGAGAAGATTGGAAGGAGTGATCTGATCAGGCCTGTCAATGCCAGTTCCAACAACTCATGCACCACCCCCATGCTACTACTACTACTACTAGTGCCTAAACACATGTTACTTACACACATTAATATGTTGATTAATAGGGTAACCCATGCTCTTAGGAAGGGGTATTAAGTAAGCCTAGGCCAAAAATGGTGATGAATAAAAATTTCGTGAAAGAAATAATTTTTTTGGTGTAACATGGCCATTGACATGGGCTCACAACATATACCTAAAATTTTTATGCAACAACCAATGACACGGCTCACAACATATACCTAGGACGGCCTAGTTTTTGTCCATTGGGTTGGGAGAAGGGTTTGAGATTTTATTTATTTGTTTATTTATTTATGGTGATTTGGGTGTTCACCGCGTTCCTACTAGTGTTATGTGTGTGTTCCCACCAGGTATTCCCCAAGTTCCCAGCTGTTCCATAAGTTGTTCCCATCAACAGTACACTTTGGATCCCGTATCCTTTGGGCAAGATTTTTAAAAAAATTTGTTGCAAGCTTATAGCTAGACCGAAGGGAAAGGTTACATAATCTGCTATTGTGGGGGGTCTCTCAAAGAGAGAAAAAAAACAAATCACTTAGGAGACACCCCCAAGAACTAATTAATACAAACTAATAACATTCAGTACCCCCATAACTCAAGATTAATGGGTACATTGATTAATATGTTACTCATTCGGGATGGCCATTTTATTCCCTAGTTTTGTTACATAGCCATAAGTGACATCGATAAGAGGATTTGGCCAAAATTTGACTGTAAATTACACATGAATGTTTTTAAAAATTATGCATCCTTTTGTATTTTTTGCTACATGTTATTAGGACATGTTATAAAAATGTGACTATAATTTAAAAAATTTTTAGGCCATTCCTTTCATAATAAATTTTTACCATTGGGTTGGAATTAGATTTTTGAGGTTGATTTTTTTTATTAAAAAATCACTGAGATTTACAACAAAATCAGGACTAAAGAATCCAAAAGAAAAGGGAAAAAAAAGGTCTTTTTCTTTTTAGAATTCAAAATTGAAATGACAAAATTTACAAACACAAACAAATACATATTACACAAAATAAAGGCAAATAAATAAAAAAACACTTTTCCAACCCAAAAAAAAACATGAAGAGAAACACATAACAAGTTCGATCATGATTTTCTTTGGTTGTTTTTGTCTGACTTTGCCCTGTACATTGTGAGTTCTAAACCAAAAAGAACCTCATGACAACCCCCATACTACTACTCCAATGGAGGAGCATGTTAGCTTGGAGCATCTTGCGACGACCAACAACTACAACAACAACGACTTCGGACTCAATTATAGTGCTTTTTATAGGTACATGTGTAATCCCAATAATATATATATATTAAGAGCGAGTTTTTATAGGGGGTTCTTTCGGGGAAGAAAAGGTCCCACCAATTCATCTCACCCCAAAAAGTGGATCTCCCATCAAATATTTTGTCAGCCTTGGTTTCAAGTAGTGAGTTGTTACCAGATATTTACTCGTGGGGGTGGTGACACCCGTTGTTGTGTTGTCATTGTTGTTCCGTAGTCCACTCCTCCTCCTCCTCTTCCTCCCCCCTTTCAATGTTCCACCACCAACCAACCCTTTTGTTTGTCAAATCCTAGTGTTTATTATGGTGTAAGTATATTACATTCAACAACAATTTTATTCACGAAAGATGTGTAATAACTCCACTAAAAATGTATATTGATTTTCTTTGTCAAAACCTAGTATTATTATATTGTAAGTATATAACACCCACCAACAATTTTATTCACAAAAGATGTGTAATAACTTCACTCAAAATGTATATTGGTTTTCTTTCTCCAAACCTAGTGTTATTATGCCGTAAGTATATAACATCCAACAACAATTTTATTCACGAAAGATGTGTAATAACTTCACCAAAAATGTGTATTGGTTTTCTTTGTCAAAACCTAGTGTTATGATGTCGGAAGTATATAACATCCAACAACAATTTTATTCACGAAAGATGTGTAATAACTTCACTAAAAATGTGTATTGGTTTTCTTTGTCAAAACCTAGTGTTATGATGTTGTAAGTATATAACATCCAACAACAATTTTATTCACGAAAGATGTGTAATAACTTCACTAAAATGTATATTGGTTTTCTTTGTCAAAACCTAGTGTTATTATGTTGTAAGTATATAACATCCAACAACAATTTTATTCATGAAAGATGTGTAATAACTTCACTAAAACATTGTATATACCAACATGAAACTTTTGTCACCATGTTAATTTCAAAGTCTATCAACTCTATGGGAAATGTTTTATCCTTAACTTTTATGTATCTTTGGGGTGTAAAGTAGTCTACACTACCTACCCACCCACCTATTCCATAGTGGACCCAATTTTCTTATTGTGAGGGTCTCCCCCAAACTAGGGTTGTTCATTGCACAAGAAGTGGGGGGTGTTCTCACCAAACATTTAGACCTTTGATGGTGGTGAAGAACTAAACTTTTTCCTTCATTTATTTTGTTCCTTTGAAGGATTTCATTGATGAGTTTGGAACTTTCCACCAAAATTGGGGAGTCCACTTGTTTGTCATTGGGGAATGGATGGGTGGACAATTGGATGAATGGATGGATATTATGATAAGACAAATTGGGTGTGTTCAACATCAAAAAAACAGAAAACGGATTGAAAAAGGTGCCATTGTAAAACTCTCATCTACTTCCCTTGTAGTGAGTAGATTGAAAAGTCTCCAACTGAATTGGATGAGCTTCATCCAATTCTCACCTCAGTTCTTATCTTCAAAATTAGGGGTTTCTTGTTACAGAAATTTTCCAAATTCTTTGTGGGCTTTCCAAGTGTAATGGACACATGCCCAACCTAATACACTCGACTTGACATTTTTATTGGTTTTGTCCATAGAGAGAAGAGACTAATATGCATTGGTGTAAGATTGGAGCACTAAATTGACCCATATGTGTGCATATGGTGGATGAACATGTTTAACGGAAGTGGATGCATCTAGATGAGAAGTTCCAGATTCGGTAAGGGAAGGCTTTAGTTTGAAGTTTGAATCTGCCATAAAGGGCAGACTCATTGGGGGATGAGTTGCTCATTGGATAATAAGTGCCTATTGCGGGCTAAGGAATGTCATTTTAAAAATTAAAGTCCATTATTTTGGTATTGAGAACATAACAATTATCAGAATAATGTTTGATCTTAAGCTACTACTTTGCCGTGTTGGGTGGTTCTTTTTTTTTTTGAGGGAGAAGAATCACCAGGCATAATTCTTAGATTCAATTTTCAAAATTGACTCATTTCTTTAGAATTTCTTCTTTCAAAATTAAAAATATTATTCAAGGTATTAATTTTCTTAAAAGTAAAATTCAGGTGGTTTTTAATTATCAATTAATACAGTCAATTATCACAAGATGGTCCTCACAACCCAAATCTCAAACAAGCTTCAAGCAAATGAAAAAAATCAAAATAAAATCAAAACATGGAAACATCAAAACACATGACTCAAAACATGATATTATCAAGCAAATGAACAAAGTGAGCTCAAGCAAAAGAGGGTAAAGCCACTTTATCTTCAAGGAGACAAGTAGGAATGCAAGAGAGTCATTATACAATGCCCCTTAAAACCCTAATTAGCATAGGAAACCCTATCTTAAAAACCTAAAAACCTTAGTCTAAAACCTAAAAACCTCTAGACACCTAGACTTGATAATTAGACCTGACTATCCCACGTGATACCTTACCCAAGTGTCAAGTTTTTTATAACTAGTTGGAGAAACCACTTCTTAAGGTGTAGTTCTCACTAGACTAAATGACTAGGATATCTAAGTGGTTATCACTAACTATGCCACCTATCCATTTTCATGGTGAGAATCGACCTAAACCCTTGGTTGGTGCTTGTTGGTGTTGTATGGTTCTTGATTTTAAAACAAAACTTGGGTTTCATTTTTCAAACTCTTTTTTGGGTTTTATGGAATCTTTGGTTTGGTCTTGGGACTAATTTTCTGGATCTTTAAAACCTCTAATTCCAACCTTTTTCTTAACAAAATTGGAGCTTGACCTGGTTAAAGATTACAATTTTTGTTACACATAACTAATTTTTAAATTTATTTATTGTGTAATATTATTTTGTTCAACCAATCCACAAAGTTCAAGATAGAAATTACATAATATTAATTATTTACAACCAATTAAAAATAAATAGTGATATAAAAATAGAGTAGAACTTTTACTTAAAATTTGAAAAGTTGTATTTATGTACTTAGAGAATCTAATTTTTTTTAAAAAGGACAAAACCTCTATATAGGTTTTAATTCAATGTTTTTAGAAAGGTTGATTGCTTGGTCTAGTTCCAATGGCAATTTTAACAAAATGTTGCACCTCCGGTCTAAATACCTTATAACTTAACCTAAAACTTAGACTTGTTTAAATACCCTATAACCTAACTTAAAACCTAAACTCATCTAAAACCCTATAACTTAACCTAAAACCTAGCCTTGTTTAAGTACCTCGTAACCTAACCTAAAATGTAGATTTGTTTAAATGCCCTATAACTTAACCTAGAATCTAATCTTGCCAAAAACCCTATAACCTAACCTAAAACCTAAACTTGTCTAAATACCCTATAACATAACCTAGAACATAAACTTGTCCAAATACCCTATAACCTAACCTAGAACCTAGACTTGCTTGAAATTGAGAATTTGACAAAGTGGTTCTCACCCATTTGTGATACTACTACCCACCCAACATTGCTATTGTTAGCCATGAAACATCATAATTTATTAAAAAAATCTAAGTTCCAAATAATGTATACACCACAATATTATTGACAATTTCCTTTTGAGTTTCATGTAGCCTAAGGTACCTATTTGTTGACCTTTTGGCAAAGTGCCTTGTGGAAAATTATACACTATAGTCAACCAAAATTTCTATGGATAGTCACTACTACTACAACTAGCCTAGTTTAATAATTTCCCCTTAAATTGGGGGTGTGCCATGTGAAATAATAAGGTAGCTATCTTTCCACAAATGGTGCACCAACTAAGTAGGTATTCAATTGACTCCAAATGTACAACCAAAAATTGCCATTGATCACTCATTTGTACAATACACAATAATTTTGTCACAACCCCCAACTTGAAGAGGAAAGTTTGAGCACACCCAAACCAAACCTCAAAGGTGAAAATATTGATTAATAGTGGTTAAATTTTTGTCTTAGGGTTAGGGTTAGGGGGAAAATCAAACTTGCTTCATACATTATTATTTTCCCAAATAGGTATTTTCAGACTAAATTAAAAAGGAAACTGGAAAATAATATGTAATCACTTTGTTAACCCTACATAATGCATAACTACCTGTCTAGCAAGGTTTTTTTTTAACTAAAAAACTATTTTTCCCCTAAATTTTTAATAATATTTTTTTGGTTTTGAGAATTTGGAGATTTTTTTCTAAATTTTTGCATTTTTTCTCGAATTTCTGTTTTAATTCATTATATATTTTTTCGCATAGTGCAATTATTTTATTAAAAGAATACTTCTGCCCAGTGTTTTTTTGGTCCAGTTTTTCATTTAAATGGGACAACACCCCCATTTCGGTTTCAATTGAATTTTTTAAAGAATTTTCCAAGTTATGATTTTATTTTATTTTTGTTGAAAAAAAATTTACACTGAAAAAAAAGAAAATCAAATTACAAGTGAAAGTAAACATTAATAATTGCTAGGAAAAAAAAAGGTATGTCATTTCTAAGGGGAAAAGAAAAGAGAATGAAAAAAAAAACAAAAAGAATGAAAGAGAATTCAATCAAAACATTGATTGTTTGGCCATATTTTCTTCCTTCATTTTTGCCCTTTCCAAGTAGAGTAAGGGGCTAGCCACCGCCCCCATGCAGCTACCAAACTAACTACGGAGTGATTGTTTCTGTGATGATTGACGATTGCATGCAACAACATATACACTCCACCATAGCTTCATTCCGAAGGACCAAAGGAACCGTAAGAAGGGAAAGGGAGAGAGAGAGAGAGAGGCGGAGAAAAGAGGGTTCAAGGGAGGATGGATGGAAAGCTCAAACTTGGAAAAATGTCATCCAATTACATGACGTAAATGATATTAAGAATGCCTTCATAAGACAAGATGGAGGAGGATGGATGGGAAGCTCATACCCGTAAAAAAATGTCATCCAATTACATTGGCATGAACAATAATAAGAATGCCTTAATAAAACAAGATGGCGGAGGATGGATGGAAAGCTTATACCCGGGATGGATGGGAAGCTATACCCGTAAAAAATGTCATCCAATTACATTGGCATGAACAATAATAAGAATGCCTTAATAAAACAAGATGGCGGAGGATGGATGGAAAGCTTATACCCGGGAAAATGTCATCCAATTACATTGACATGAACCATATAGTAAGAATGCATTAATAAGACAAGATGGAGGAGGATGGATGGGAACCTGGAAACAATGTTCCTAGGTACCCACACAACATCCACCCACCGCCCCAAAAAAAGGACCAATTTAAAAAAAAATTAGTCGTAATTAGAAAACAAAGGTGGAACCGTAACACATTTGGATGTTGAACAAATGACCTCATCCATCCAATGGATGATACATGGTTGAAGCCCTAGGTACCTAGAGCATACCTACGAAGTAGGTAGTCTACACATAGGGTGGGCAAGTCTCTACGTCTCGGTTTCTCTAATTCTCGTTCTCTTTTGCGGTGGTCTTGTCCGCTTTGTGGTGAACTAATGATCTCATCCATTCAATGGATGATACATGGTTGAAGCCCCTAGGTACCAATGTCGTACCTACTACCTAGTCTAGTCATAGGCTGACGGCTCTCTCTCTCTTTCTCTTTCTGTCTTTCTGTCTTTCTTTCTTTTTCTGTTTCTCTTTCAGGGTCGTCTTCTTTTGCTTTTTGTGATGAACAAAATGATCTCATCCATCCAATGGAAGATACATGGTTTGGAAGCCCTAGGTACCTATTGTCATACCTACCAGGTAGTCTAGTCATAGGCAGACATCTCTCTCTCTCTCTCTCTCTCTCTTTTTCTTTCTCTTTCTCTATTTCTGTCTTTCTTTCGTTTGGTTTCTCTTTTACCGTCCGTCTTGTTTTGGTTTTGTGATGAACAAACTGATCTCATCCATCCAATGGACGATACATGGTGGGGAAGCCGTAGGTACCTATTTTCATACCTTCTAGTCTACTCATAGGCTGGCGGCGCTGTCTTTCTCTCTCTCTTTCTTTCTTTCTTTCTTTCTTCTTTCTGTCTCTGTCTCTCTCTCTTCCTGTGTCTCTCTTTTTCTCTCTCTCTCTCTTTTACCGTCGTCTTGTTCTGCTTTGTGAGAGTCTGCAGTGGGGATTTTCTTTCGTGTTTTGCAACGTCTTTGTTGCAGCAGCTGTGAGCTTGCTTGCAGAAGCTCCGCCCCACCCTTTCTCTTCTTCTTCGTTTGCGCCATCGCCTTAGAAGCTTGCTTGCCTTTTGTTGTTGTTGTACTACTGTTCTCTTTCTGCAGTGTTGGAGCCTTTGGTCTGTGGCCCCCTTGGATGCTTCTTCTTCTTCTTCTTCTGCTGCCAGTAATATTGACTCACATACTTTCTAGTTTCCAGAAGTGAAGTGGAGGAAGAAGACACAGAGACACACACACAAAGACACAGAGAGAGAGAGAGAAGAGGACTTTTGTGTTGTTTTCTGAGGAGAGGAGAACTGAACTGAAGTAATGTGTTGTGCATTTTCTTTCCTGTTGTGTGTTCTTGAGGTTGCCGTTCTTGTTGAAGAGGGGAACAAGAAGGGGATGGTGTTGAGTGTCTTGCTGCAGGCCTTTCTGAGGGTGAAGAAGTGAAGAAGTGGGTGGGGAAGGGGGAAAGGGACAATGTATGTATGTATGTTGTTGTGGTGATGTGGAAAGATGAGGAAACTGGTGGTATCTCCGCTGCTGTTGAGTGCATTGCCATTTGTAGTTAGTGTTCTGCTTCTGGGAGTTCCTTCAAGCGCCAAGTCTTGGTTCTAGTCTGAGCAGAGAAGAAGGCACTACAAGCAGCAGCAGCAGTTGTTGTAGTTGTTGTTGTGGTTGTAGTTGGTGGGTTCAGGCGAGGAGGAGGGAGGGTTCTTTGTTTTGTTGTTTTGCAGTGTGGGGGGAAATGGGAGCTCCCAGCGGCAACCAACCCATAGCACAGACATGGTTCCCATCACATCAGCTCAGCAGCGGACTGTATGTGTCAGGGCACCGAGACCCAAGTAAGGAAAAAGGGAGCACAATCAGTGTACCGCAGACTCCTTACACGGGAGGAGATGTGAAGAAGTCCGGGGAGCTCGGCAAGATGGCGGGGCTCATACACTCCGCGTCCTTGAAAGGAAGCGGCGGTGGTAGTGCAGCAGCAGCAGGAGGAGGAGCTTCGTCTTCCTCTTTTCATCATCATCACTCAGGTCCTCTCTCATCATCCTCATCAGCTGCTAATGGAACTTCTTCCTATCGTTCGCCGTTTTCGACTTCAGGTCCTCTCAGCTCTGCCGGAGTTCCATGGCAACATAGCAAGTCCATGGGCTCGCAGTCTGGCCCCATCTCAGCAGGAGGACAAGGAGCAGGAGGAGCCTTTGGAAGACCCACCTCTGGTCCTCTCACTCGACAGCAAGTGGCTGACACTGTAGCAACAGGAAACAGCAAGTCCATGGGAGTAGGAGGAGGAACAGCAACCCTGAAAAGCTCTGGATCTTTGTCTGGACCTCAGACGCCTTTGCTACCAGCTACAGGGCTTATCACCTCAGGTCCTCTTGCAGGCAGAACAGCAGGACTGTCCTCAGGACCTCTCTCAGGCAGGATAGGAGCAGCAGCAGCAGCAGGAGGAATGTCAGGACCTCAAGACATGATGATGATGGGTGGTTCTTCAGGTGGTGGTGGCGGTGCTACACCAGCAGGAGGAGCAGCAGCCAAGGCAATGCACGCAGTGATCCCCACCAACCCAGCAGTCAACAACCTTAGCAATGCTCGTAAAAGCTCTTTCTGGAAGCGGTTCCCCAAGGTGATTATCTGGACAGTTGGACCGCTGTTTGTCATGGGGTTCATTGCAGGAGCTTTCATTGTTGCTGCTGTGCGGAACCCAATTCTGTTGATTGTGGTGGCAAGTCTGTTGGCACTCGTACTGCTGCTCCTCACCTGGAATTCATGCTGGGGCCATCGTTCTGTCACTGGGTTTATTACCAGTTACCCTGTGTCTGAGCTTGCTACTGCCAAGGATGGCCAGTTTGTCAAAGTGACTGGGGTAAGTTCCATCTTCCCTTCTGTATGTATAGAATTCTTCTTGTGCAAGAGCTTCTTCACACATCATCTTCTTACTCAAGGAGTGTTGTTAGCATCATTCTTGAAGGTTGAGAGTTGGGGGCAGAGAAGCTTTCCTGTTACCCTAATTGTTAGCATTGCTGCTATCAAAAGGAATTTCTGGAATTGTGTGGAAGTATAAGACAGGTTCTGAAGAGGAGGGAGTGAACAAGGAGAAGGGTGGCATTGCTTTTTGATGGTGCAGGTGGTAACATGCGGGAGTGTACCTCTGGAATCATCATACCAGAAGGTGAACCGCTGTATATACACATCCACATCCCTGTATGAATACAGACAATTTTCCATGAAACCAGCTGCACAACAGCATCGATACCGCAAATGGAGTTTGCGGCACATGGAGGTGAGCGGTTGTGACTTTCAGTTTGGAATGGTGTTCAGTTTAGTTCTGCATTGTTTTTTGGGGCGGAGGCTTCTCCTGCTGCTGTGGTCTATTTCTGCGCTTGTGCTCCATCTTGGTCTTGAGGCTGCAATCTGCTACTGCTTCTTCATGCTGACATGTTAACTCTTTTCCTTGCAGAGATTTGTCGTTGACTTTTACATCTCAGATCTCCAGACTGGTCTAAGAGCACTGGTCAAAGCTGGATATGGAGCATCTGTGACTCCATATGTGGAGGAGAGTGTGATTCTGGATGTCACCCCCAACAACAAGGAGCTGCCTTCAGATTTCATTCGCTGGTTGACCCAGCGAAACCTTTCAGCCAATGACAGAGTGATGCAATTGAGAGAAGGGTAAGAATGTTGAACCTCCCAGGAACCCCTCACTTTGTCCATCATCGACTCAGTTGTTGTTTGAGGAGTTCATTCCTTGTGCACCTATGTCGAGGTGCTAAGGTGGATGTTTACAAACTGTTTGTTGCATGCAACTGTCTGGCCATGACATAGTTGTCACTCAGAATCTGATTTCTTCTTCATCCATTTGATAATGTTTTGCATATGCCCAAAAGGCACGTGAAAGAAGGGAGCACAGTGACAGTGATGGGTGTGGTCCAACGGCATGAGAATGTGTTGATGATAGTACCTCCTCCAGGGCCTGTGTCAACAGGCTGTCAATGGAACAAGGCTTTGCTGCCAGCAAGTATGGAGGGCCTCGTGCTGAGATGTGAGGAAGTCACAAAGGTTGATGGAATACCCCTGTCAATTGCTTAAATGGCACTGTGAATTTCTTGTCCTTGGAAGAAGAGAGAACTCTCTCTCTCTCTCTCTCATGCAACTCACTCATGTTTCTGTACGTGATGTAATATTTTAACAAAGTCTGCAGTAAGGAAAAATTTAAAGGTCTTGACTGATAAAAAGGGGCCCTGGATACATATGTACAAGTGCTGGTCATCTCATGCTTAGCAATGAATCCTGCTGGCCTCCCTTTTTATTCCGGTATTTTGATCCACTAATGGTCATTTGGCATAGCAAAGTGTCTAGATGCTGCCAATGCCACTGCCACTGCTGCCACCTTCCAAGCCAAAGACTGCTGTGTGCCTTTTTGCATATGACAAAAGCCACAGTTGGCATTCAAGTGGCAGCAAGGGAACTTGCTTCACATTATGCTGTAGCTTCTTATATTCATATAATAGAGAATTTTGTAGGTGTTTAACTGCTGCTACAAGGAAAGCTGTTCTGCATGCCATAATGGTCACAAAAACATAGACTTAAGAAAAAGTGCTTAATCAGATACTTATGCTGACGCTTGATATGAAAAGTTCCATGTCTAATTGGTACATTAAGAAATCAGTCAGCGAGGGTAGCCTGGATCTTTTTAGTTAGTCCAAGAGCAAAGGGGTGATACTTCTTAGATATTGCAGGATCTGTTTTACTGCCTTGGAAAAACAATGTCCTTCACTTCCGTAGTCTTGTTTGTAGAGCATAGCAAGTTGGGAGGCTTGCTTTGCTTTAACATTCCACCTGTAAAATTTGAGTGCTAATTCATCAATGTTTATACATCTTGTGTATCTCTCCTGTTCTGAGTTACTTGTGGAACTTATAACTGATGTGTAGAAAGTACTTTTGCAAGTTTATATCTGTAGATACTCTGTTGGCATGGTGGCTGCTTGGCCCTGCCCTTACATGCTTTAGGTGAGTCTCTGGTACTTTGCTACAGCACAAAATTAAGTCTAAGACTGCATGCATTGGGGTTTTGTTCATCGCTGTTATGCATGTAATATCTATTTGGTACTTTTCTATTTGTCTAAAGGTGCCTTGATATATTACCTGTATTGATTTTTTTGGTCTGGCACCCATACTTCCCCTCCTCTGAACTCAGCTATTACTTGAAATTCTCTGAAATTTGCCACAACAAATAAATGGGTACTGCGGCGAATCCTTTCATTTCATGTAGTCTGATGTGGCTTGGAGAGACTTCTGATGCCCCTAGTGGTGAATGCAACATCATGGCTACATCCAAGCATAGAAAAAACGCAGATCATGATGTACGGACTGCTTGTTCAAAATGAGAGGATATGATCTTGTTCTTGAAGTCATGCCTAAAAGTATTTATATAGCAGGTAAAAAAGTTACTGTCAGGTACAAGCTTCAGAAGCTTCAGATTTTGGTATGCATGTCGCGGATTTGTCAACAAATCAAAGTTTATGCAATCAAATCTCTGACAAATGATCATTTCTGCTACTGTGGTAAAGAGAAATGTTTTATAGCCTCTACCCAAGTGCAACAATTGTGCACATGTCACAGGGAAATCCAGAAGGAACTAGCTAGCACCTCTGGAAGTTGATCAATTTCATGCTGACTGCAAAAGACTAAACCAAAAGAGAAGCACCATTCCAATATGCCAGATGATGACATATGATGGAAGCCATGGTGGTGAAAGCCAAAGTGAATTTCCAGAATTTCAGGAACTTCCAACTTGGATAAATTTTATGACTATTGATGAGGTGACAGCAAACCAGTTACCAGAGTTGAAACAGACCAGAAATAATGGCCTGTTTTTGGAGGTGGTACATTCTATTGCTGAAGTGTTTGGCCATTTCTTTCTTAGTCATGTTGTGTCTTCAAGTGCTTTTGCCACTGAAGTATTTCTGTTGTTTCCTTCATTGTTCACTTGTCTCAATAAGTTGTCCGCAGGACATTGGCATGACACCTCTGTTACTGGTGAGCTCAACTCCTTGATATCATCATGCCCTCAACAGCCTGCAAAATCATAGAGAGAGTCTCAGAACTTTGGTAAGATAATTTCTTCTGGAATCAGTTTTCTTCACCATCTTCACTTTTCTCACTATCAGACTACATCAATGACACTAAAAGAGAGTGAGAACCTACAGATGGGGACAGAAATGGTTTACTCACATATACAAAGAAGACTTTGTGCAATGCTCTGCAAAGTTGACACCGAGCTTCTGTTCAGATGCTTGACTGGTAACTTCCAGCATCCATGTTAAGGGGGTTGATCCCCTCCATCATCCTTGGCACAACTTTCACTGCCTCAAAATTATGCTCAAAATTAAGCACAGCTAAAAGGAACTTAATTCCCCTTGGCAAGCCCACCATCAGGGTGAGACAGGCAGCGCACCCAACACAGTGGGCAGTCTCGAGCCTGTTCCATTATGTTAACATCTGTGGTGAATGATTATGGCATTGTAATCATAATCTTCTACCCTAAAAGTTTATGAAGCATAATCTTCTACCCTGAAGATTATGAACAAGATCAAGAGAACTAAACTTTACCCATCTTACCTTGCTTTTTAACATGAACCAAAAAAGTGGCAGAATCATTCACCACAGATGTTAACAATTAAAGTCAAGACTAACTAGATGCATGTTCATCAATCACTTGATGGAACCACAATTGCTTGCCTGGGGTTGTTTCACATTGCTTTGAAATTCCATTGCTAACCTCAAAACACTGGAGACTGGGACTGTCATATATATATCCTTATATATTATTTCAAAGCTTTTTGCATTTTCAAAATTTGATGCAAACTTCCCTGCCCACTAACATTGGACCACACCCACAAACTGCATTCAAGAGTTTGCAAATTTGAACTGAATTATTAGGGGCTTCAAATCTCAGCTTATCTTCCAACTGCAATGCTGATTCAAATCAATGGTAATATCCACACAACCAATCAAGAAAGAAAAATCTTTGAACAACCCCATTGCATCTTTGAGGATTATTCTCTTGATCATGTTTGTTACTTCCAAATGGTAAGTAGAGAGAGGAGTTCTCAAGTTTCATCACTGATTTGCAACTTCAACATAATCTTTGAGGTCATCTCCAAAGATTAGCTTCATAGCAGATTCAGATCAGTGTTGAAGGTGGAAGATAATGGAGGTTTGAAGCCCTCAGTGGACAATAATAACCATGATGAAGTACAAGCACAAACAGAGTATTTCAGGAATACAAATGATCACCCTGTTATCAAATTCATATTATCTTTGTTCTACCTGTAAATGACAGAACACAGAACAATGTAGTTTTCACTTGGTCACACATTTTGAGTACTCAGCAGGTGTAAAGTGAACTAATGCTGGACCGGCCATTCTGATAGGTGCCAATTTGTAGATCTAATCAGCTGGTTCTGCCTTTGAATCAACTGATTCTCATATTGAATCAGCCAATCAGCAAAGGTGCCAATTCTATACACCTAATCTGCTGATTGCTGATTCTGTAACATATTTTTCATATTTGAACTGTTAAACATCAGAGGAGCATGCAGGGCTTCTCCAATTCCAGCTCCTAATTTTCCTGTGAGCTCAGCTAGCTTTGCCAGGCTCAACCACATGCTTCCTAGGAGCCAGAGTCAGCCAAACCCTGCCCACTCTCTAGTACACCTATAATCAGACAAAACATAGGGTGAAAATCAAGCTCAAATTCACATCATGGCACAATGGATGGCGACATCAAGGAACCAAGAAACTGCCAATTTATCAACAGGGATAAGCATCCTGAGAGGATTACACCACTCAAACTCCCAGAGCAATTGAGGATATACAAATAGGGATTCAAACTCCCACAGATCACCATGCATTACAAAGCTTCCTGAATGGGATGTAATACTTCATATAGTGGCTCTGTATCATGTAGCAAACTTACATGGATTGTATGAATCCCATGTCAAATATGTCCCACATTATGCAAGTGTCAGAAAGTGAAAGGAGAAAAGTACACACTTGGGCATGTGATTACCTCTGACCCACAAAGCTCAATGCCCATAAAACTTGGAACAAACAATAATATGCTAAAACAGATTTGTCCCACAGTGAGTCAAATTTATTTCCAGCACCCCTCATAGCAGCAAAATCTGCAGTGAAATTTGTTTCATGAAACCAGGTACATGCCTGAGCAGGACAAGACCAGAAAGGTCTTGAGCAGCTAGACCCACAACCTCAAATATATTCCTGATTTGTAAACTAGTGTCCTGTTTATGGAATTTGGCACTCTCAATAAGAACCCTCTGATGCAATTTTTTTGGGAGGGTTTCCACCAGAGAGAAACACATACACATAAAATGCTAACATAGCAGCACTAATCAGAGCAATAACTCCTGTAGGAAAGACAGACTTCGTCTCCCCGTATCTCCGCAGGAATCTGAAAAGTAATGCACCTGTGATAACTGCCTGGCCCTGAATGTAAGGCAAAGAGGATTCCCCTCGCTTCCATGTCTTGAGGCTGGTGATTGTCAAGGCTAGAAGTAAACCTCCCAGAAGCACTCCGAAACGAATTGAGTCTGTGCTCCCTGTGATGATGAACCCTACTAAGCCTCCAACCACAAGAAGGGCTCCATAGGGAATGCCAAGGCAGAAATCATGGATTTTCGCACCCTTCTTTGCACTGCCATTTTGGGGATAGTGAGCATTGAGTGCAGTTTCTGCAATGTCCTTGACAGGATCAGGGCCATTCTCTGCAACATAGGAGAGGTTTTCCTTCCCTCTAATAGGAAGTTCTTGTGCAGATGCTGTAAGCACTGATCTAGCCTTCTCAGCTTGCTCTCGCAACTGGTCTGTTGTCTCCCTTAGTATGCCCAATGCTTTTCTGGCGGCCTCTTCTGATGCCTCTTGAGCATTACTGAAATCAAAATTTACCCCAGAGACACTACTGTTCTTGTCTTCAGCTTTCTCTGAAGAGATCCCCTCCTCCTTCACAGGGACTGAACTTTCCTGGGGATATGAATCTGCTCCAGATTGCCCTGCATCGATTGCATTCACCCCAATTCTTAATCTCACCAATGGCTTCTCAAATGCACTGGCATTCAAAAGTGCCAACCTGAAGGGCTGCTGGCCAATCAAAAAGGGGGTGTGGCACACGTCCTTCAATGCCAAGGGTTTCACCATCCTGTCCTTGCATTTTAGAGCTTGGAGTCTTGCACCCAAAGCTCCTACCTGAGATGACCGACATTGGATGTTCGAGACCGACGTCGAGGGACTGCTGTTGCTATGGCACAAAGTGCAGCAGATCGCTTGCTGTGGAGCTGCCACTCCATTCACATTCCGCAACATCATCATTCCTGTTACGTTACCTCCCACTGCAGAAAAAGCTGACCACGAGGCAAAACCTACAAACACACCGGCTCCTTGAAACTGCTCTGCAAAAAAACTCGTTCAAGCTCAACAATCCAGCGACACTAACACGCTCCTGACTGCAAACAAAACAAAACGCCGCGAAACCGGCAATCGATCAATTGATCAACGAAGAAACCATCCGCAATACAGTCACCACTCTTTACAAAACCCTAATGATGGAGTCAAGGATCGAGAAGATCAGCAAAAGACAAAAAAGACAACGAACAAAAATCACGATCCAGTTCAGAAATGGGAGAAAAGAAATTGCACCGGCAAGCGAGGAGATGATGACGATGATGATGATGAAGATGATGATCTACGAGCTCCTACTGCTCCAGCTCCTCCCCCTTCAAGGAAAAAAAAACCCCGATCTTCCAAGGTCACCGAAAAAGTTGTCCAGAATGCTACACCACAATGTTCCTTGCTAAGAAAAACCTCCAACCGACGAAGAGCCGACCGAGATCTTCTCCAAAAGAACACAAAACTGACGACGTAAAGAAGAGACGAGGAAGGCGGAAAGCTCGGACCTACTTTGCGACAAAACAAAAATGCGCACGCAGCACAAAGAGCGACAAAACAATTGGCGAGACGAAACGGCCGAAACCGGATATACCGAGAATCCGCCGGTCCTTGGTACTATCCAATGATATGATTCTGACTAAAAGATTGTCCATGATAATCCAGCAGTTCGAGACTATAACCAAAGAGTAAATCTTCTCACCGTTGGATATAAAATCCCCGGCCGGAACTGGACTATAGCCAGGAGTCCTATGTGCTCCGTGGTCCGCGAGTTTACTACCCAGCGGTTCTATTTCTCCGACCAGCGGACATTAAGACATTCCAGCGGTCCGTATAACAATCCCATGACTTCGTTTTCTATGATAATCCAACGGTTCGAGACGATAACCAAAGAATATAAGTCTATATACTGTTGGATATAAAAGGTAGATTCCGGGAGTGCAGCCAGTAGTCCTATGTGCTATGTAGTCTGCCAGTTTACTACCCATTGGTCCTCTGTTCTCTGAGGACCAGATATACTGACGGTCCAACGGTCCGTAGTACAATCCAATGACTTATGTTTCCTCATGAAAAGGTTATCCAAGACAATCCAACGGTTCGAGATTCTAACCAGAAGAATAAATCTCCCTACTGTTGGATATGAAGGCACGGCCGGACAGGAGTGCAGCCAGTAGTCCACCAGTTTACTATCCACTGGTCCTATGTGCTTTTGACCAGCGGTTAAATGCACCCAAAATCATCAAATACCAATAACTACCCCCATATTTTTATTTCTCTCAAAAATGCTTCTTTATAATATGACCCAAATGGGTCAATTTACACATGTTGGAAATTGGTGTACCAATCATGTGTATTAATATCTTGATATTTATCATATTTGTGTTGAAATCAAATTTTATCATCTTGTATGGGTGAGATTCGAGAATTAAAAATAAATAAAAATTATCAAAAACTTACATAATTTCCTTCACAATGAAAATCCATATCCCATGTCATGTAAAGATAATTTCAACCTTCACATTACAATAAATTGAATTACCTATATATTACATAATGTATTTATTCATTGGCACACATATAACTGCTACTAAAGGTTGTTTGTCTTGACCATATAATTTTGAGACAATAGTAGAAAGGATAATAAATATATTATATGTCCTTGAAGGTGTGTTCACTTCTATTGCTAATTAAGAAAAATATTTAAGCCTTAATATTTTTCTAATCTAGGGTTTTCAATGGATACCACTAAGTATCTATATGAGGTTTAACCTAACAGCACAATTAGGGACACTTGTTTACACCTAATGTTAAATTAATATAAAATGAATCACAATAACTTAACATTTTTTTAGAATAGCATTTTGGTGACAACATCATCAATGTGATGTCTATTGACTAACAACCTTATTTTTGTACACAATGTCCCATTGTTTTGCAATTGAAGTTATATTCATTTGTCTCCCTTTGGTCAATTGCATCATTGCAATTAATGTGTTTTTACACATGTGTCTTTGCATGGTTTCTTGTGTCATTGTGCTCAATGTTTTTGTTATTAGGTACCTTTTGCAATCACTTGTGTCTATGTTTTTGTGTGTCCCATTGTGTCTTTTTGCTTTATGATGTTGTTTTTTAAGTCTGTTGCATGTTTTGTTGTGCCCTTGCCCTTTGTGATGTTACACACACAATGTTGAATTTGCAATCAATGCATTAATATTGCCTCTTCTTCCACTCCATTCCCTTGCCTCTCTCCCCCTTCTTCGTCCTCCTCCAAAACAACACCACTCCATAACCAATCCATATAGTGACAAAGCAAGCTCCACAATCCTTGACCCAAAACAATGTTGAAGTTACAATCTATCATAGCATTGAAGCATGAGGTCATAAATGATGTTCATTGTAGCAATCACAAAGAAGAATGCAAAAATTTCAATTGTGCAATTGTGTGCAACATTGTGCATGATAAACAATTTTTTTAAGTTTTTATTTGACATTGATTTATATCTTCATTTTTTTCACCAAGTTTACCATTACCCTTGCAATTCATTTTTCAAATTCTTATATATATATACACTTGGTGACCACTTTACCCATTTTGTAACATTGTTTTAACATAGACTATCACATTAGATGCCATCTAATTTTTAATGGTATTCTCTACCACTAGGTGTGGATTTTATTTTTTCCATTCTTGTGACATTGAAAAAACCCTACTTTACCAACAAGTGTGGATGCACCATAAGATTGTTTCCTTATTTGTTTGGTTCAAGAAGTTCTTTGATCCATTAACGCCCCAATTTAGTAGTGACATTCTCCCCAAAAGCAAGGGTTGGAGTGATCACCACATTCTTTGGTTTTGAGAAAGGTTTATTAATTGGTTGTTCATTTGAAAGAAAAATCCATGTTGGTGAATTCCAATTGTAAAGCTTTCTAGCAACCACTTGATTTTATAAAATTGTCAAATGCAATTTTAATACATATGAATCATCAACAATTGATGGAGCAACCTCATGATAATGCATTTTTATATCTTTATGTGGTAAATTGTTCGCACTCTATTTGTTGTCATATCTTACAGAGATTGGGGTATCATAATTAACATTAATGTCTTGAATATTTGTGATAGTAATGACTATTAAAAAGGAAAAAAAAATAGAAATGTAAATTAATAAAAAATTCAAGTCAAGATTGGTGAGAGGTGAAAAGAGAAAAAAATGGGAGAAATACAAAAGCCAAATGTTCAACAATAGTAAATGGGGTTTGTGACTTGCAATCTTTAGTTTTGACTTGCTTTTCATGGCTTTAGACCTTCATGCAAGCGCCTCATAATCAAGTTGATGAGGAGAATAATTGATGAGAGTTGACAAAAAACAAAAAGGGTAACCTAAAAGCTGAATGAAGTTTTCACAAAGATTATAATTAAGTTGTTAACCCTTGTTGCTTCATGTGATGGTCTTGCAATAAAGGAAATAGAAAAAACAATAATTTTAGAGAATGAAAGTTGCCCCAATAGTTGGTGAGAGGTGATCGAAAAAAGAACATATAAGCTTCAACCAAAAAGCTTCAAAGGTCTTTCCTTCACACCTTTTGAAAGTAAAAATCATGAACAAAACAAAGTGTTGCATCTAATGTAAATGCAAAAGGTCACTTTTTTTTTTAAATGGTTTTAATTTCAAACAAAAAGGTGAACTCCATAGCTTCCACCACCAATTTGCCACATTGACTAAAAAATAATTGTAGCCTGAGTGTAGGGCACATCAATTGAAACCTCATGTTCTAGGGAAAGCCAACACAACATCCACATTCAACAACATCTACCATTGGCTACTTACAAACGTGCTAAAAGGAGGCAAGAAGAGGACAATCGAAGATCCTTGAACCCTAAGCCTAATGTACACCACCATCAAGTTACCCTAAATGAAGCACCCGGGTTTTTGACAAATATTCTCCCCATATTTTACTAGCATGATTGTGGGTTTTTGGAAAATTTTAATATGGGGTATGAGGTGAGAGCACCTAGAAAACATTTTCCCATGGTATGAGGTGGGGCTAGGTCTTTGAGAGTTTCACCTCCATTGGTTTATAATGTCTATACCCAAGTTGATATCCAAGGGGGGAAATGGTTTTTGGTAGGTTATTAATCTAGTTATTAATAACCTGCTAGTTGGTTATTGGATTTTTTGATAATCGACAAATAACCTAACCAACTAGTATTATTAAAATCTCAAATTTTAATAACATATTTGGATAACCTGAACATCATCCAAGTAGATTATCAATCCTAAAACACAATTTTATGATAGGAAACAAAAAAAGTGATTAGAAAAAAATTAACTTAGAAAAACCCTATAATTAGTTATGACCATCTAATGATAATTGACATGAAGATGGAGGGTATCAATTGCATTACACCAGCAATTGCAACTCCAATCCTAGAATTTCTGGTGTGCTCACAGGCCAGGAAGTTGAGCTCCAACTGTCAAAACATCAATCTCACACCATACTGAAACTGCAAACAGATGCACTGTTACGTTGGGCTTCTGCCATCAAATAAATATTACAAGTGCCTGGTCACAGGTACATGAATGCAAACCGATTGAGCTAGAACACTATTATCACCCAGATCATGGGCAATCAACAGACAATTTGTCTATCAAGCTAAAATTTTAGCATTGCAGCTAACAGTTTCAATATGCGCGCCCCAAAGACTATACAGGTCATGCAAGTGTGGAGGTTACATAACTCAGCATTCTTGCTCAGACTAGCATCTCACTACTATGTGACTTGTTCAGAGTAACATTGAGCAGATTCAAGGCATCATGAGCAGCAGTGTGCATTGGAATGCTGAAAGGCTTGACAGGTGATGCATCTGGCATTGTGGTGCCAAAGGAAGAGATGCTAAGATGCTCCTCAGAATCTTTGCCCTGCTGTTGCTGTATGCCACTCAAAATATCTGTCACCTTTGCAGCGCTAGCCACATTTCTGCCAGCTCCTTGACCCATTGCTGTGGCAGCCCCCACTGCATTGGCCAATGCAATTGTGGTGGTTATGGGCACTGAGACTCGCATGATGTAGCCCAACATCACTGCAGCTGCAAAACTGTCCCCACAACCCACTGTATCTACCACATCCACCTTAAACCCCACCCCCAAGCAGATTTTTTCCATGTCATGTTGAGAACTTTCAACACTTTATCCATTCAATCTAATTGCAAAGTGATAATGAATGTCATTTAGAATTCAGGTTCATATTCACCTTGAATGCAGGAGCTCCATAGATGCCTTCAGATGTGGCTATAAGGCACCCATCAGCTCCCAACTTCAGAACTACCCACTTTGATAACTTGCCCCTACTTAGCAATGCTGTTGCAGAAGCTTGAGGATCTGCCATTCCAGTCAACACCTCTGCCTACATCCACAATCACACCACAATTACTGTCAATGACACAGGATAACTTTGAGATTCAAGTTCAATGAGTGTAGGGTGCACAGGTGAGGAAGCAAAGCAAACACATGATAGAAAGTCATCAAGGAGTACAGAAGTCTTTCAGCCAGAGAATCACAAACCTCATCTGCAGTGAGAAGGAGAATGTCACAGAGGCATAAGAGCTGTTCCAGGATGTTCCGATTATGGACTGTGCTTCGGAAAAGAGTGTGAGCACGGGGGCCAGGGTCAAATGCAACAGCACAACCAGCCTCTTGGGCACACATCATAGCATCTAGCACAACAGAAGGTGCTAACTCATCAAATGCAAAACCATTTACAAACAGTGCCTTCGACTTCTGAATCACAGACTTTGCCCCTGCTGGCAGCTGCTTAATCCGACTGAAAGCTGGGTTTTTGTTGAAGTCAAATCGGCTGCCATGAAAAACTAGTCAGACAAGTCATCCAACTGCAACAATTCTCTGATCAAGCATCTCCAGGACAATGAAACCACCATTGGTTCTTTAGGGGATACCATGAACGCATAAAAAGAGGGTCCAAACATACCTGCAGAAGGCATGTTGATGGCTTGGATCTACTAGTACCCAACAAAGTAATGTGGATCCATCATAGTCATCATCCCCAATTGGAGAATTATCTTCTTCCTGAATATCTACATGCTCAATTCCTTCATTTTCCAGAACACGATGCAGAAAGTGGCCAAACTTCTCATTCCCAACATGTCCTAATGTGACACAGTGCAAACCCAGCCTTGCACCTGCTATTGTAAGATTGCAGTTCCCTCCTCCTTCCCAGTAACTCTGCATGCATGTTCACTACACTCATTTCAAATCCAAACGGCTTCTGCAAAACCACGATGGAACATCTGAAAACTGCAAAATCTCAAGCAGCTTGCAGACAAAGTGTTGACCTAATTGGTGAAACACACGAGAATCTTCAGTCTACAGACACACCCCAAACCCTAACCACAAACCCTAGACACAAGAAAGTGCTAACCTCGTCAGGCGGTGCCGCAACCAATCGCTTCATGTACGTGAATTTCTCTTCTACGGAGGCCGGAGGAAGCTGAGGCACATTCAACACGATGTCCACACATAAATTTCCAAGGGTTGTCACATCCACGGTCTTGTTTGACGACCATTTCGTCTTCTTCCCTCTCTCCGCGCACTCATTCGGGAACGCAGGCGACAAGCTTGTGGCAGTGACAGTGATTGGTGAGGAAGGCAGCAGCTTCAACCTCGGTAGTACTTGCCAGAGCCTCCTACTCCTCCTCCTGCTGGAATTCACAACTTCCGGGCTTAACGGGATCCGGGTGGTAGTAACTGCCAGCCGTGTCAACGGGATTCTTCCCTCCTCTCTTTCTGTCCTTCTTCGCTGCTCCCCGTAAGCCAATTGCGCACTGCAGCCCGGAGATCGACATACGCCGCACGACATGGAAACTCAGACGAAAAAACTCGCCTCAAAAACCCTAATTTTGCGAGAGCTCTCTCTTTCTCTCTCGATTTCTCTACGTAAATTAACAGGCGCTACAAAAATCATCAACAATCATAAGACCTCTTTTTATCTCGTTCTCTCTTTCTCGACGACCAGCTCCATCACATTCTATTCCTGTTCTCACTCTCTATCCATGAGGTTTTTTCCTAAGGTGCCGACGGGGGCCGGGAAGCAAAGAAAGACAGGAGCACTTAGACGACCTCACGCGCTTGTTGCAGCAAATTAAGCAGAAAACAGAAACGAAGATCCAGCTGCTTCAAAGCTTTCGCTCTCAAGATTACTGACGCTAGATTCTTCTTCTTCGTTACAAAGTTGGCTCCAATGCACCTTCCGTCCGCCTCCTGGCGAAAACAGCAGGCGCGCTGAGGAGTGCGCAGAGCGGGAGGCGGAAAACAGACAAGGGCGGCGCAAAAAATTAAATAAAACACAAATTTGCTAACTTTTGGGCACTACTAATGTGCCCTAATTTTTTTATTAATTAACTTTTCATGTTTGGTTAATTAGCCGTAAAGGCGTAACCCCTTAAATATCACACGAAAAAAAAGGGAGGCCCCTTCACTCCATGACGCGACTTCTCATTAGTTGCATGGAAATTCTATTCCTAAAATTGGCTGCCACTGTTTTGGCTTGGACTAAAAGCCCTCTTAAGAACACCTACGTAATCACAAGCTGCAACAGCCCTGTGAGGGCCCATTGATTTTCAGTGCTTTTTTCTCTTCTTTTGGGTGGGTCATTCTCGGATGTTTAGGGGTTGATTTTCTACGGACCCAGAAGGATTTGGCCAATTCTGGCTCCTGGGTTGCTTGGCCTTCCCCTGCCAAGCAGATTCAGGCTCACTAGATTGGGCGAGATTTGGCTGATTTTGGCTCCTAGCCCACTTGGCCTTTGCCCCCACCTGCCAATATTGGCACTTCACGGGTTAATTTACTGCAGACTGGGGAGGATTTGGCCAACTCTGGCTCCTCACTTGCTTGGCCTGACCTCGCCTTGCGGATTTGGGCTCACTATATTGGGCAGGATTTGGCTGATTTTGGCTCCTAGCTCACTTGGCCTTGTGCTACCTGGCCAATTTGGCGCTTCACGACGAGCAAGCCTGTGATTGAGCCGAGTAGGCGAAATCGGAACTGGAATTGGCCAAATCCTGGATGCTCCCTAGTGGTTACATAATACTGTAGTACCCAAGCTGGTTAGGCACTAGTTAATTATCTTTTGAAATTGCCAACAATTCTGAAAAATAGGTGCATGCCATGCCAAAAATCTGAATAAAACTCCCGAGGACAATAGCTTCATTATTCAATATAATGTTGAATTATATATACTAGTGGGAACCCGTGACCTTTGGTCTCTGTGAGCTTCTTCTAAGCTCAAATTCTCCACATTTTACTTATTGCACAATGTGGGTATGGCTTTAGACTACAACAGTAGTAATGTGGTTGTAAGGATGATGGGTCATGGAATCAGTCCAGTGAGGAGAGCCTTCTTCACCAGCAAATGGGTTTTGACATTGTTGGGGAGAAGGAACAAATGTGATGAACCATTTTGCTGAAGAAATGGTAAACCTTTTTTGTTGTTG
>Ga0116227_10002740_pt1 | contig 39776 bp, 23 predicted proteins | sample S1TSphgellanicum_FD_89693 | JGI IMG/M metagenome (GOLD analysis project Ga0116227, IMG submission 89693) | Host-associated microbial communities from peat moss isolated from Minnesota, USA - S1T2_Fb - Sphagnum magellanicum MG | ecosystem: Host-associated > Plants > Peat moss > Unclassified...
CTGGTACCAATTCTCATGTAACATTTTAAGAATTGAATTGATTCTTTTAAAAACCTCAGTAAAAAAAAAAACTATTTAATGAATTTTTGTGCCAATTTTCACAAATTTAAAACCAATCAATTCTCAAAGGTGATTTTCATGATTGCTTATCAAAAGTTCAATTTTTTAACAAATTTTCTAACAATTATTTACAATAGGAGAAGGGAGCAACAACACAAATGAAGCTGAATAACAATGCAATAGGAGTGAACTCGAGCAACACAACAAGAACAATGAATTCAAGCAACAACATAAAAGGACTAAGTAGCAATGCAAGAGGATCCAGGCAACAACACAAGAGAACTGAGTAGCAATGCAAGAGGACCCAAGCAACCACACAAGAGGAATCAAATAGCATCACAAAAGGAGCCAAGCTAGCCAAAAAAAAAATCACAACATCTATTTATAAAAGAAATATTTGTTGATTATAGTGTCTTCATGTACCAAGAAACTATGGTAGACCAATATAATCTATTTGCTAAAAGGAAAATAATCCAGCCAAAAACATGAAGAAGAAAATGTTGAATTTTTAAAATTAAATCATTTTTGTAATTTTTATGGCGATAATCATTCTCCAACACAAACAACATCTATCACCACAAATTATCATTAATAATTATGTTGACTTTGATGGCTATGTTGAAAGTGCATTCACTACTAAAATTTCAAGTTGTTCAAATTGGATTTTCAAACCAAAAAACATCCAAAAATGATAGGGGGTCAAAAAATCACTTTGATTTTTTAAAAAAAGTTGATTTTAACAAGTCCAATATGACTAGGATGATTTTTTTTACCAACCTTAAGGTGGTGCTTTTGACCAACCCCAAGGCAGTGCTTTTGAAAAAAATTATTAATCATAAAATGTGACATGTTATAAGGTCATTTCAATGCCCCACATGTCATCATTTGATTGGTCAAATCATAAGTGAATGAGTTAATAAATAAATAAAAAATGTAGGTAATAAGGTGATGATGTAACCCTAAGCCAATCTACACGAACCTAGCCTAACCTAACCTATTTAATCTACCTAATCACCATAGTTTCTAGACATACACATAGGTTGCAAATGTTAGGAATTGAACCTCTCACCTTCACCATAACCAACCAAGTCTTACCAATGGATTACACCATCAAAAGATGTCAAATTTTATCAGGTTTTCTATTTCACATGTTACAAAATTGCAAGAAAATAGTTGGTTAAATCTAATGGCTAAATTCAATAGCTAAACTTATTTAGTGATTAAATTCAATGGTTAAATTTAATGGCTAAACTTATTTAATGACTAAATTCAATGGTTAACCTAATGGCTACACCTATTTAATGACTAAATCCAATGGCTAAACTTAATGGTTAAAGCTATATAATGACTAAATAAAATGGTTAAACTTATTTAATGACTAAATCCAATGGCTAATTTTAATGGCTAATCCTATTTAATGATTAAATTCAATGGCTAAATATATTTAATGACCAAATACACTGACTAAACTTAATTGCTAAACTTATTTAATGACAAATTTGAATGAACACATTTAATGATTAAACTTACTTAATGATTCAATTCAATGGCTACATTTAATGGCTAAAAAAATTTAATGCTTAATTTTAATAGTTAAATTTAATGGTGAAATATATTTAATGATTATTTCTAATGGCTAAACTTAATGGTTAAACATATATAATGATTAAATGATTTGCTAGTTAATATAAATTAAGTGGTTAAAATTATTTAATGATTAAATATAATGGCTAAACATAATGATTAAATTTAAGTTAAACCTAATGGCTAAACCTAATGCCACCATCGACCTTTGACATTTTCCCACCATCTCCTTGTCACCTGTGAAAAACAAAATCTTAATGTCTTTCAATGTTTTCTCAATGCTACTTGACATCCCTTGACATCTCCTTAACATTTCTTTGATGATATTTGTGTCCATGAGTTCTCCTTAATGTTGCTTAGTACCCCCATTATCCCCTTGGGGTGTTCTTAATGTCCTTTCACCAACCAAACTTTTTTATCTTACATTCATCAATGTCATCCTACCATCCTTCCAATGTCTCTCAAATTAAAATGAAATGTGTTAAACCGTGGAATTTGGCAACCTAGTTACTATCAAGGAAAAAAGTTGTTAAATAAAGAAAGGAATAAGATGAAAACACATGAAAGTAAAACTTGTTTATTGTCCGCCTACTATCCTATAGTCGCTACCATCTTGTAGTAATTATTGTCCTAGACACATGACATCATCTACAAATTTGAAAGAAGACCCACAACCACTTATAAACCTTCAATAGTTGTTGCCTACCATTTACAACATTTATAGACCCTTTGTAGCAGTACTATTTGTAGCACTTACAAACCCTTTGTGGTCGTTGCCTACCATCTACAACATCGTTACTTTCCTTGTAGACCTCAAATCTCATATCTACCTCTTTGTTGTTGCCTTCTAGTGGTAACTACTATCTTGTGGCAAAATGCACTTTCTATTCCAAAACTAGAAGATAAAGTAGATAATATTCTAACTTTATAGAAGAAAAAACATAAAAGTAACATGCTTTATATAAACTTGATATGAACTACTCTCCCTTCTTTTATCACACTTTACTTATAGAATACACATTAAGAATAAACACTAAAATCTATACAACCTTCAATCATTCTCCATACATAAACACAAATACATTTTTTCTCCATGTTTTTCTCCTTATTTTCACACAAGAGTGTCACATACAAACATCCTTTTAATGCTAATGATTTAATCTTCTAATCTTATAATGAAATCTTTCATTCCTTTCAAGAAATAAATAATGAACCTAAGAAGGATGTTCATCACATAAAGGTTGAGTTTTTATCCTTCTAGATTTCCTTATCATCCTAGATCTTTTTATCATAATCCCTTGCACACATCTTAGTTAAAAGAAATCCATCCATCCTTTATCCACTTGCACTAATTGATTTAAATGATTTCATCTTGAATAAATAAAAGATGGTAAATAAGATATTTACCATTAATAACTAAATAATTATTAAGATGCCTTTTTAAGAGAACTAAATTATGATATTATTTTTAATAACTAATATTATTTTTATTAGAAATTTTCTTAGAATTAACTTTTGATTATTTTATCCTATGAAGGTAGTTCATTGTACTGATAATATTATTGTCAAAAAACACTTTCAATCTTGAATTCTCCTAAGATTATTTTACCATTTAAAAGTAACTACCATCTAATGATGGTACTAATGTCTCTTAACATCAATGGTGTTTAACTAACATAGGACAATTTCTAGCATTAACAAGATGCCTTTAAACCTAAAAAATATGCAAAACCTAAAAAATATCATTTACATCTTTTTTGTCACAACCCTAGCCTTGGGCAAGGGTGTGGGCTAAGACTAAGCCTGGGAGTCGCATTCTCATGCCCTCGGGAGTGCAAAAGAGTGTGAGGGAAAGAACCGTCACATTCCCAAGTGAATTCCCATGTTAGGAGTTGGAGTCCTAATGGACTCCCGAATGTTCAAAAAGCGATTGCAAAGGACAAAACCCAATGGCTCAAGGTGTTTTTTATACCATTGGAAAACTATTAAAACATAGATGTCTAAATGAGCTTGCATCACCCATTTGGACATTTGAAACACAAGTCATGACCAAAAGAATGGCCGGGAGTCAAATTAATAGTTTGACTCCCGACCACTAAAAGTCGAGAATCAACCCAATTTCCTTGCGTGTAGGTGGCATGCCACATAATGTTGGAAAGTTCTCAACAAGGGCTATAACATTGCTTCAGACCTCATCTCAATTGGAGGTTTGCACACAAAATTATGGGGCCCCAAAGTTGCGAGAGTCACAACTTTGGGGATTTCGGGACTCCCATTTGGGAGTCCTAGGACAAAAAGCCATTTGGATGTGGGCCTCGTGGAAAGGCACAGATTATACTATAAGGGGGAAGGTGGTGGCTTGCCCCAAATTTGAGCCGTGATGAGTCTTGTGAGTTCGAATTTTCTTGTGGCTCGTCCTAGCACCAAAAGTGCTTTAATTATGCACTAACCAACTTGTTGTTTGGTTTGTGCAAGTCCGAATGAATGACTAAATGCTTCTCATTCTTCCTAGTCCCATTTCGGAGCTCCAACACGCCCCTCTAACCCCCAAAGTTTTGTGAGTCAGGGAGCGTGCCCCGACTCTTTGCTCTTCCATTGTTTTCATTTCAAACTCACATTTGGAGTCTATCAAGGACTCAGGGGGTGTGTCACTTTTCGATACATCTTTTAAATACTAATATTTTGTCAGGACATTGCAAGGACATTTTTAAAAAGGCACGTTGGCAACCCTTTGTGCAATCCTTATTCATTATCATGAAAGTCCTGAATTCAAACCCAGTAGCAAATAGGTGAAACTCGTACCAAATCTTTTACCATTGGTCTAATTCAAAGGTACTACCAAAAGTTTGTTGTTTGACAATTTTGAAATTTTAAATGATTGGAATTGTCAAATTTCAACAACCATAAAACACTAGCACAAGACATTTAATGTATTTGAAGGGCACCTTATCTAAGGAAATTTCTCTTCAACAAAGGGTGGGGTTTTTTTTTGGGCACAAATGAAAAAAATCATTATGAAGAAAAAGGCACAAAGAGACCCCCACCCAAGGGGGAGTGCGACATGCAATCAAAGGACAAACCTAACTAATAAACCCCTTTAGGGGTCATTGTAACACCACCGAACATAGTTCCCCAATCTAACACAAATTACATAATTCTTATGCCAACTTTTATCAAAGCCTTTTAACAACTTCTTTTTAGTAAAGGGAACAATGTGATTGACTTCAGACACTTATCCCATGCCAACTTATCAAAGTCAAGTAGGGCTTCCCAAATAACTTTTTGGATTTTGACCATGTGCCACTTTTCATTGTTAAAGACCAAGTCATTACATGCAATCCATAAAACCCATAATATGATCCTTCTAATCAAAGACCATATTCCAACAATGTTGGAGAATTGTCTTGTCCAACTATGGTGACCAAGACATAATGTTTCCAATGTAGTAGGATTTACTTATTGAATTGGACTATAACACAAAATGTAGCTTTTGTTGATTGACCCATCAACTATTGCCTTCCACAAACCTCTTTCTTACTACAATGTTTGTCCCATATGTTAAACCACCTTAGCTTGAAATTGGATGTAAGAAGCTTTGCCCACTTCTTCATTACAATGTTTGCCTTTGGTTTCAATGATCTAAGCATTTTCCTCCCAAGAGCAGGGTTATAAGAAAGCAGAGTCTCCCTTCCTTTCCAAGAAGAAGCCTTAAGGTCTAGTTCCAAAGGCCCCATAGTGCCATATAACATTAAAAAGAGTAACTTATTTGGCCCTTTGGTGACGTTCACCACTCTTACTTGGGCCATTACACCTTCACAATCTTTTAGTAGTCCCTCTTCCACGCCTTCATCCCCTAGGAGTGTCAAGGTTTTGGATTGTGCTCCAATAGAATACAACTTCACCTCTTTTGCGATTTTAATTATTGTGTGAAAGCTCTACACTTTGGTTTGAAATTAAGTGAAGCTTTGCAAACCAAAGAATAAAGAAGCTCATTCCTTATATACATACCTACCCACTCTCCTATTGGACAATGGCCATCATGTGTTTTGAGTCCCCAATTTTCTTTTAGTTTAGTGATCATTTTGGCATTGTCTGCTTTTTCTTCTAGTGGCAAGACAAATTTGTCCTTTATCTCTTCTTCAGATGTGAACCTTCTTTCAGCAACAACCCAAACATCAATAATAAAAATCCATCATAAGGAGTGCAACTTAGCACCACCTCCTTTTGAGAAACCTTATACTAGTCATCCACAAAACTTTTAGTAGCAAGGAGGAAGGTTATGGTAAACAATATGTTGCTCTTTAACCTATGGTACTTTGTTAGTGTATGAAAAAATTAGGATTGTTGTTGAGAGAAGAAGAAAGTTGAAGGCTTTGGCTAGTGGATCCATCTAACGCCTTAGAGGCTCTTGTTTCCAAATGGGTTCTACATGCTTTTGAGCCAAGAGATTTTAATTTACAAGAATTTCGTAAGTTCAAGTTGAGGAGATTTCAACCTCACAAGGCAAGTTAATGGGGCTTCAACCTTGAATGGTGTGTGCAACTAGTAAATCACAAACAAGCCCCAAGGTTGGGGTTGTGTAATCAAGTGGGGAGGGCTTGGGCAAATATGGCAAAGGAGTTAAGGCCTAATTGGCCAACAACCCTAGAAAATGTTTTGCCAAAACAAGGTGGTTTAGCCAAGGGTAGGTTGTTTTGTATGCAAAATGCATTTTTTTTTCTCTAATGACATTAAGTGGATATATGTTGGGGTATCATGAGATGTCTTTATTTAAGGTAACACCCTTTGGGCAAGCCATTTCTAAGATAAACACACCTTGGCTTCACTTTGGATTAGAAGCTTATTCTAGGATTACGATTGGGATTCAACTTGTTATGGACTTCCCAAGTGGTGCAAGGCCTTGTCACTCAAGATTACCATCTCCCATGTCTTGGCCTAATTGTAAACTTGTCTTTAGTTCATGGACTTACCCCTTGAGGACATCTCCTTTGGGCCCATTCCTCAAACCCTTAGTCACCGACACCTATGCGACTCATGAGTGTTGTCAAACTGGGAGTCAAACCAGCCCAACATTTAGACTCGCAACCCAAGTAGTCATGGGGGCCACCCCGCAACGGTCCGGACTTGGGCCCCAACTAGGCAACTCCTCTCACTTGAGGGTATGCCTAGAAGGGCATGTCAATTAGCTTCAACATGAATCCCAAGAACAAAAATTTCTTGGATTCCAGTAATTTCTGAAATTTTTGAACTGTCCACAACACAACTGCTCTTCCAATGGAAAGCACTTGTAGAAATTTCTTAGTGTATTTGGAGGTTAGCTTATAGCTTATACATATTACTCCTCCTCATTTCAAGAATGCCTCTCTCTCCTTTGGGCCAAGGATCGGTATGCCTAGTTATCTTAAGAAGAAGACATAAGAACCATTCCCCTCCTATGCCTTTTGATCTCCATATGTTGAGGTTCATGGTAACCTTTGCCTTTTTTGCTTTACCATGGGTAAAGCCCATGGGTGTGAGACTTTTGGGCTGCATTCAGCTCTGGTCTTACCTTAGTCCCCTTATTCAGGGAATGCCTTTACCCTACACCAGTACCCAACATAAGGTTGTAGCTAAGTGCATGAGATTTGGGTTTAGGGTTTAAGGTGACACATTGATTAATGGGTAATTTTTTATTTTCAAAACCCCTTCCAAAAAAGATGGGAAATCATAGGAGACATCTTACCCCTCATACATACCCTATAGATGTGGATGCTTATGTGTAAGGTGACATCCTTCCCCAAAGTGGCCTATTTGCAAGGAAAACATCTTCTATTATTAAGCAAATTTAGACAAATCTTGTTGACAAATGAACTAACCTGAAATCCCTACAATATAGAACACCTTCATTAAAAATATGACCTAGAATAGCATGTTTCAAATAAATTGTTGGATTATGCATCTTTCAACAATGATGCTAATAATATGGCACCCCACACTTGACTTAGTTAACCACACAATTTTGGATTGTCCAGGCCAAATTAGACCCAATGGTAACTCCTGGAAATTTGGCCTCCACCAATGAGCCATTGGCACCAAATTGGAGAGACATGGTTTTAGTTATCCAAAAGCACCCATTTGGACAACCACCCAATTACCCATTTTGGCCAAAAAGGTCAAGTTAGGATTGTACCTGCAGTGTTTAATACACAATAACCAACCATTTGATGAATGGGTGTGAGACCCACATGGGCAAGCTTCTGCAAATGGAAATGGGGCCATGTGGGGGGGAGCTGGGGAGGCAGGTTGCAGGCAATGGTGGAGCTCAGATCAGCTCATCAAACTTTCAGCTGCAACTAAGTAGCTAAAAACCACATAAAAACCAAACCTACTAAATTAGCTTCTTTAAAGTTTTGATCCAAACATCCAACCAAACCTGGCAAAGCTTTATTATTGCAAGACAAACACAAACCAAAAATGAAATGGAAATTGGAAAAGTCTTTTTTGGATTACTTGTTGTATGGTATATAATAAGAGCTAGGGTTTGTTGGATGTTGTTGGGTTGTAGTATATGAAAGCTTATTAAGTACTATGTCCCCTTGTGCCTTCCTTTCTGAGCTGGGAGCCAGCCCATTGGTTGCAACAAAGCCAGCATAAATCACTCAACTAGATTCCCCCCTTGTGTATCCTGAACTAGGGTTTAGGTTTATGGTAACTTTCATAAACCCTAGACCCTCCTTATGTTTAGGCTTATGGTAGCTTTCATGAACCCTAAACCCTACTTATGTTTAGGCTAATGGTGGTAACTTTCATCAACCCTAAACCCTACTTATGTTTAGGCTTATGGTAGCTTTCATAAACCCTAAACCCTACTTATGTTTAGGCTTATGGTAACTTTCATCTCATGCTATATAAAGTTTTGCCTAAAATCTGAAGTTCTAATTATGTTGTAAAGCTTGGTATCTATACAATCTCCAACCTTGGGGAATGTGTATGTTATACATAGAACTAAACTCATTTTTCAACCTGGCCCAAAGGTTATTGGATTTGAAAAAAGTGCCCAAAATTGAAACTATAGGGTTTTTAATTTTATAAAATTGAGCTCAAACTTGCATTCAGAGAACTTCTAAAAGAATATAAAATGTCAAGGCTAGGATTGGAGGTTCTCTTAACAAGGAAGAACTGATGAAGCCAACATTGGTTTGTTCCAATGTTGTGTAGACTAGGGTTGGCATGTTCTTTTATTTTGAAGAGAATTTCAATCTCAATTTTAACATTTAATTTTTTTGGGAGGTTCTCCAAATGTAGGTTTGAGCTCAATTCTTTCAATTTCTAATCCCTTTAGTTCTAGTTTTGAATTTGACAAATTCAAGAACATTCAAGCCTAGTTCAAAAATGGGGTCCAATTTTACATACACACTAACACTCCCTCAATGACAAAGTGTGTATAGGTGTAGAGTAAAGCATCACCTTGAAAGGCTCCACAACCTTGTGATAATGAAAATGGGTGAGAATTTGTGAAACACCAAAGGGGTTCACTTACCTTGCATAAAGCATCTTGTAAAATTTAAAACTACCCAACCAAGAGAGTGGGTTACACTTTACAAACCCATGGCCATGCTAGTTGATGGGATTAATCCCACTCCAAATACAAAAAGGTCTTTTTCCAAAGTGCTTAGTGTACAAAATTTTACAATGTACTAAAATCAAGGATTATATATAAGTGCATAGTTCTTCAACTAATTAGAATTAATATTAAGTGTTTAGTTTACTTGTGAACTTTTTTAAAAAATCAACTTGTTTATCTAAAGAACTTGACCCAATGTTGCAAGAATGGTTTTTTTATGATTCAATTTCAAGTTTGAATTTAGCAAATGGATAGTTCCATGGTTCACTTCTTGTGTTGATTTCAATGAAAGGGTGCTAGCTCAATTCCAAGTCACAATTAGAACTTGACCTTAAAACCTTGGATTTAACACTACAAATTGGATACCTTCACAACATTGGTTTGTTCTTGAAATTGAGCACTAAAGTCCACCACTACCTCCTAGTATGGGGTTCAGTGAGGGATATTTTAGTGTTTCTACAAGGTAGAGTGGGTGCATTCCCAAAAGAAGGGGCTACAATGAAATGGTCATTCAGCCTAGCCTGACATGTTGGGAATGTCCCCACCCATGGACCTTTAGTGGTCGAAAGTTTGGAGCATTTTGAAACTCTCCCAAAGTGGTTCCTACTTAAGATTGCTTGGAATTTGCCACTTTGCAATTTTTCACATTTGTGGTGAACTCTCAAAACACTCTCTTAGTTAACATTTTTTTTAGGCCCTAACCTTGGTTAAGAATCTAAAGCTAAGGTTTCAACAAGTTATGTTTTTTCATTTTTTTGAAATTTTTAAAATGAGATTCTCAAAATTATCAAGTTATATATCCTATCATTTTGAGGCTTCATAACCTTCTTGTTCATATCCAAATTGAAAGCTCTCACAAGAATACTTATATCATTTGAGAATTTTTTAAAAATCTAAGTGTTAAGCTTTGCAATTTGTATTGATTTGGCTTTTCAAATTGTTGATTATGCAATGACAATTTATTTAAATAGTTTGATTCTTCACCCTTGAAATTATCATTATTATTATTATTATTATTATTTAAACTCCATAGGAAAAAGGGGGGAGAGGGGGATTGTGACCCATTTAATTGTATTATTTTCAAGATATTTTCAATGGCATTAAAAAGGCCAAATTTGGACAATGTTTGGTCCCCCCAAAAAATTCAAATATCCAATAACTTCCAACTACTAAAATGAGAGTGCATTTCGAGTCTTGATGGGTTCTCATCTTGCAATCCCTCATATTTTCTTTTCATCAAAGAAGGCTTCTTGCCTTGCCTTTGACTACTCCTCACCCATTTCCCTTATCTTGCCCTAACATTGATCTTGAGCCCAAGATTAATAGGATCACAACAAGCACACATTTAGACTCTCCAACTTTATGGTGAGATTTGCATTCCAAAAAAAAATTTCCATCAATAAAAAAATAAATCTACAACAACCAATAACAAAATCCTTGTGATAAAGTTTGCATCCCAAGACCAATTTCCATTAATTTACAAAACTAGGAAAAATTCACAAAATAGATAATCAAAAGCCAATAATTAAAATTCTTTAGGCTTGGAGAATAGTCTATACCTCAAATGTGCTCTAACTACATAAATGCAACACAAGACAATCACATTAATATGTTTGCTAAGTTTAGGTTTGCTAAGTTTATAAAACTTTTGTTTGAAGTGAAAGAAAAATCAAAATCTAGACAGGCAAAGCACCACCCAACTCACATTTTGGTTTATTACTAGTGTTGGGTGAGTAACTAACTGCTTTGGCAATTGAGCCTGAACTAAGGTTTGGGAATTTTAGGGTTTAATGTTTAGGGTTTTGGCTTTGTCGGTTTCTTATCCTGGCTGTAAGGTATTGAGTTTTTAGGGTTTAAGGTTTCAGGTTTTTTTTTAATCTGTTTTTTTTTTTTGGGCCTTTGTTGTTGGTTTTGTTATAATGAAGTTTGAGATTTTTAAGGTTTAAGGTTTAAGATTTTGTCTTTGTCTGTTTCTGGCCCTTTGTTGTCGGTTTTGTTGCAATAAGATTCTGCAGAGAAGGACGAGAAGTCAGATCATAAAAATTGCATGGATGGGATCATTTAGAAATGCAAACTTTGGAGAAAGAAGAAGGTGATACTCTACTTACTCACTCACCCTCCTGACTGACACCAACCGCTCTCTCGGAACTCTGAACCTGGAGGTCAGATTTTGTAACCATGCTCTGAACTAACTTGGGGAGGGACAAGACATGTTCCTTTGCAGACATCATGTATGGCAGGTAAACCTGATAACTTAACACAGACGAAAACAAAACAATATTATTATAACAACAACGCATCACAAACACACACTGGCCCTGCCAATATTACATATAGTAAAGGACGTCGTGAAGCATCATTTCATCCATCTGTCTTGTCATCCATCTGGTCATCCATCTGTCTCGTTATAACATAATATGTTGTACACATCTACCTATTGTGTCCACACTCGGAACACCAAAACAATCCATTTCCAATCTAAACAGTCTAAACACTTTCACCAAAGAAACGAGTTCACCTAATGTGAAACTGGTTTTAAACACTTTCACCAAAGAAACGAGTTCACCTAATGCGAAACTGGTTCTAAACACTTTCACCAAAGAAACGAGTTCACCTAATGTGAAACCGGTCCTATTAAGGTAAGACTTTTTTGTTTGAAAAAAAAAAAATGGTCAAGTCCAGTTTTCACACAAAAATTTGAAAATTTTCAATTTTTAAGAATCACACAAATCTTTAATTTTAAGGAATTTAATAGAGTGGATTTGAATGAGGTGGGGTCGAGGGTTTGGAGATTATTCTAACTCGATATATGCCATGGTTATTTGGCAAAGTCCCATGTACATATATCACCCCTAATTTAAGGTTCTTTGACGAATATCAATGCGAGTATATTAGGCTCAAGTCCTTACCATGCATGCACTGGTGTGAGGGCTCGTATTTCCTTGAGTCATTCTGGTGTGGTCGGTTCCATGAAACCAGTGCCTGTACCAATCTATGTTCATACCAGCATTCAATCCCAGGTCCCCTCTCAACACTGGTTGCAACCGATTTTGTACGGTTATCAACTTTTAGACCTAACCTGTGAATACCAATAAAAAAACATTTCTTAATTTTTTTTAACAAGGAAATGTATGTATTAAAAAAATAATTCAATTTACTTACACAGCCAGTTGCAAATTCAAATTTTTTTCGCTTTTTTTTGTTGGTTATGAATAGTTTGAATTTTAATTTTTGAAACACAATGAATTTGCACAAACGTTATGCATACCAAAATTTTAACTTTTTTTTTTGTTACTAAAACAAATTAGAAGTGTACAACCTAGGTTCCCATATTAAATTTCTTTTTAAAATTAATTTTTAAAAAATTAATTTAAAAAAAATTTTAAAATAAAAAATAAAAAATAAAAAAAAACGACTTGAGCTTGAGTTGAAGAGTTGAAACTTGGAAACAAAACACAAATGCCACACAAAGAACTCGAAACACTCAAGTTCAAAAGTTGGAGCTCAAAAACAAAACACAAACTTAAATAACTAAATAAGTCTTCAAACCCCATCCCTCCCTTCCTCTCCCTCAAGTCATGACAATCCCAACAATGCCCCTCCCCAGCTACTTAGGGGCCATTCATAGACTCCTTAAGGGGATGTGACACTCATTTCATAGGATTGCTTCTTAATTGGATCAATAGGTAGGGTGTTCTTAGGAAGAAGGGCTAGCTATTAGTCCAGGCCAAAAAATAGTGGCAGCCAATATTAGGAATAGAATTTCCATGCAACCAATGAGAAGGCTCAGAAAGGCTCAGTTCTTTTTATTGGCTCACTAGTTAATAGTTGCACACTTTGTCAAAATTACACTTGGACACATTTTCACCAACTTGTTTCAGCCCCGTCCCTTGAAGAGTCTAAATATCAACACCGATCCGCAAAGTCTCCCAATTCTGCAAAGCTTTTCTTTGCAGCGAACATCACTGAAATATAATTTTTTGGCTTTGTAGATTGTACATGGATTACTTGAGATTCGCACAGAGTGTTGTTGTACTCCTACGGTACAAGATTTGAGACATGACAGAGGAATAATCCAACACTTTTTTGTTCAGAACAAAAAGCTGCTTTTCTTTCTTTCGTGTAAGGTAGGTGAAACAAAACTGTCAGTATTCAAATTGTGGTGATTGCAAGATGCAACTGTACCTGCTGCAAAACAAAACTGTCAGTATTCAAATTGTGGTGATTGCAAAATGCAACTGTACCTGCTGCGAAGTGCGTACACATTTGTGTGTGTGTGTGTGTGTGTGTGTGCCTGTCTCTCTCAGAAAGAGAGAGTTCAGAGAGAAACATTGCTGCGGAGTCTGTTGCCTACGGTACAGATTTGGTTGTTAAAAAAATGCACTTAAAAAAATTGTGATCCAAATTCATCGTCCACTATCATTGATCATGGAGCTAATATGGCGAGGTAAAGTTTGCACTGAATAGATATCCTTGTGAAAAAACTTGCGGTTCAAAAATTGTGACCCAAGAAGCTTGAAGCTTAGTTGATTATCATTCAACATGAAAGCTAATTCAGTTGGTAAAAGTTTTGCACTTGCTGAGATCCCTTCTTTTTGTCAGGTACTACTATTTGAAAGGAGAAATAGGGTTGTCGTGAAATGGATGGATGAATGGATGGTCTGTGGACAGGAAAACAAATTTTCATTGTATCCCTCTCCCATAGCCCAACCATGGTGATTAGGTGTGTAATTATCAGATGTCCACATATGTCTAGCTAACCAATAGCCACCCAAGTGCCTTCCCTACTTTGCGACCTGCATACTAAAAACTTACACTCTTTACCTACTTACCTACCTAGTTGCCCACTTACCTAGGTTAATTAGGTAGTGTGAGGGAGAAGTAGGAAGGGTTTACACAATAGGTTACAAACTTGGAATCAATAGGTTCGGGTGGTAACTAGGTCGTGGTAACTAGGTTGTGGTTCTCCACAACTAAGTCATAATGGGTCTCCAATAGATGGTGCACTTGTGAGTCTTGGGTCATATAATTCAATGGATTTGCATAAGTTTTGTGAATATTTGGGAGGAACAATTGTTGGTTGGTAACATCTTGATTAAAAAGGATAATGAGACTTGAGATGAACTTGTGTATTTTGCTCCTTCAACCTTTGCATGGTGAACTATCTAATAAAGTCTCCACCACTTTAGTTTGACAATGCAAGCCTACAATACCAAGGGATGTCCATTGTCCAACCCTTGGACTTGTTGTGCATAATTTAAAATATTTTCTGCATAAATTAGATATCTCACCATGTATCCAAGGTGAAAAAGTTCCATTATGATTTTTTAAATAATTTCTAAAAGAACACTCAATTCATGTATATAATCAAGGCTCTATTAAAATGGTTGTAAAAAGTTTCACACAAAGTCAAATTTTTCAAATAACATCAATGTTTACAATTCTTTGAAATTATTAAAAATCTTAAATCTTTAACTAAATTTTGATTGCAAAATCAACATGAATACTTTGGTTGTGAACATCCTCTAAACTAAACATCAACATGTACCCAAATGAATATAATGAATAAGATGATCAAAAAGTGGGTTGCTCTCGTCAAGAACCATGCAAAACCAAATTTTAGTGTGCAATGTTTTCATATTTTGGGCATGACACTAATTTGGTGCATGGCCATGACATGACTTTATTACAATTGTACACCACCCTATGACCTTGGCATATTGAACATGGTGTTATCTAAAAATGAATTTGAACTAGTTGGCAATATTTCAAAGGTAATGATATATAATTATCGTATTTCTCATTGAAAACATGGACGATTAGGTAAGCATTAGAGTTATTATTAATAAAAAATGTAACCTTGCCTCATGACATTTTTTGTTTATGTTTCATGAAACATTTTATGACATTATTGGTAGTGGGATCTAGACCATTGTAATATTTCACATGTTGACTTCTTCTTGTTTAAGGATATGTTCAACCCTTGTTGGTGTACATGAAGTCATGACCATGGTAAACTCTATTCCATTTGAAGATTGCATGGTGTAGACAATATTACTTTGTCTGAACCAAGGTATGTTCAATGCAAAGATATCAATGTTTAGGAAAAGGTGCAAATGAAAACATAAGCAAAGTGCATGCCATCTTAGATTTGAATATGCTTAAAGGATATCCATGGAAACTAAAATTGTTACAAAATCTAAACACCACACACTAGACCTAGTATATTCTGCATGGAAGGCAATGTTGCAATTTATATTGGGGTTCCATGCAATTGATCAATGTAGAATGGAATGGAATGGTCCTTCAATGTAATGGTAGGAAACAAATGACACGCCTTGGGAAGGTCTTATGTTCATCACCACATGCCAAGTGGTTGATTTCAAAGTGATAATGAAGCCAACAATGTTGGGAATTAATTTTTATTGTGTTATTTATGATTATTATTATATAAAATACACATTGTCCACACCAATGTGACATGCTATATGCACCACTTATCAATGTCACTTTTGAATTTTCTTGGTTCATCTTCTACATTACAATTTTTCTAAAAAATTCAATTAACTTAATACCTTTACCATTTTTTTACATGTGTATCACTAATGAATATATCAACCTCCTCCTTGGAAAAATAGATTCTAGTGTTATTTGACATGAAATATGTCAAAGATCTATCAATAATTCATGTATTAAAATCCCCATTTGTCTTATGTGCTTTTCATAAATATCATGTATATATCACTATTATTGGTCTTGACTTTTTGATTATGACATGTTTCATTATATCATTTCAATGGCAACTTAATGAAAAGTTTAGCAACATTCTTTTCATTGTTTCAAAATGGTTCAATAATTTTATTTTTTTCATTATTTCCATTGATTTCATGATGAGTATAATAAAACAACTTAATGCTCATGAATTATATGCAACTCATAGGTTAAGGAAATGTGTTTAGTCATCCACATCCTTAAAACCATGTTGTTCATGATTTCTTGATTCTCCATGGTTCAAAGTTCAAACCCTTTAACAAATCACTTTGGTGTGAAGTTCACTATTACGAGGTTTTGAAATTTTATTATACCTCATAATAATGAACTTCGCACTAGAGGTTTTTCACCTATCTTTTCACCTACCTATGATGATGACAAGGTAAGAAGGCATGCATGCAATGCAAGTAAAATTGTGCCATGTCCATGTGTTAAGACATTGTCTATTGCAAATGCAAGAGAAAACATAGTTGCCTTTGAAACACTAAAATGTTAAACATTCAAGTTATGGCAAGGATTTCACTAAAACCTCTCCGTTTTGAGACTAGGTCTAAGTTTTTAAATTGCTAATTCCTTGAGCCAATGGTTATAGACTTTATGATATCTATTGGTTTTGGGTCCAAGGCAAGGCCAATTTGAAACCTTTATGTGAAAGGATTTCACATTTGGGTTGTAGGTTGTACACAAATCATTAATCCCCACAACTTCAAAACATTTGAACAATGGAGAAAAGTGGGGTCCAAATGAAAACTTTTACTAGAAGCCCTTTTTATCTATATGTGAAGACAAAGTTTTCCTAATTTTTTCACTAGAAATGTCCATTGAGGATTTCCCTAAACCTAAAATCTAAAAGCATTGGATTCTCATTGAAGTTTCTAAAAGCCTACCAAGAAACTCCTACCTAGAGTAAACAATAGACTCCTAAAAACCTGCCCTGAGTATTTTTGTATACCCACCCAACACTGGATTTGGAGCTTACCAAGGGGTCTGGGCATAATGCACCCTCACTTTGTTGGGTCCTCCAGAAGCCCAAAAGCCAGATCATGATCTCCATTCAAGAAAGCAATGAACCTATAATGAAGCTTAAACTGACACAATGATGCCCACAACTCCTCCCAAATGCATGACAGTATGGGCCAAAACTCATCTTTAAGAATGTCCTTAAGGCTGGAGTGGCAGAGTGTAAAATGTACCTATACCAGAGTAATGTAGGTAATTATTAGCTTCCTGGAAATAGTAGCCTTAGAGCAAGTATGATTTCCTTTTTGTCTCATTGGCCAACCCACAAGATATAAAATATCCAGAAGATCTGTTTGGCCATTGAATTCCTTCATGTATACCAGGGTAGTAGGTGTAAGATTTTCAATTGTTGGAAAATCAGGCAAGATCACCACATCAAATTTTTTTGTGGGTGTTTTCTGACTAGAGCCATTGAGAATTATTTTATACCAAACATCGGTTGTCAGTAAGTACGGTAGTTTGAAAAGAAACATTCCTCAAAATGTGGGACCAAATGAACTCTGCATCATCCTTCAGTGATCTCTCTCTCTCTCTCTCTCTCTTTCTCCCTGACCCAAGACCAAAAGATAAGGAGACTCAGTACTCAGTACCCATCTGATTGTCTTACCAGACAACTAATGAAACAAACATACAAGAACTGTTGCTGTTTGTTGGGTCACAGCAGCAACAGCCAAAAATAAATAAATAGAATTTGTGTGGTGAGCAAAAAGAAGGCACAGCAGAAGCAGAGGCAGCAAACTGATCATCTTTGTGTACCCTCATCTCTGTTCTCTAGCTCTCTCTCTCTGCTGGTGTTTTTTTGCATGATCTAGTGGGTTTGCAGTTTTGCAGTAGCATGATGATGCTTTTGAACCGTACTTGTTGCTTGCCTTGACTCCGTGCTAGTAGTAGGTGTGGTCCAGTCTTGTACTTTGCATTCACAATATAGGCCGGGAATTTGTTGTTGTTGAGACAGTTGTTGTTCACAAATTTTTTTTGAGCCTTATTATTGGATGTTTTAGCAGCTTGAGTCATTGCTCACTTTCCCATCTGTGATCATTTGTCAGGGGGGTTTATTAGCTTGATTGTTGTGTTCCATAGATGAAGGAATCAGCTGTGGGATCGATTTGGAAACCACCCACAAACAAACAGAAACCCAGAAGAGAATCATCAACCTAGCCATAACTAGGTTTGCCCCTGTCATCAGTTCCAGACAATACGCATAGTTGGGCCAGACATATTTGGCATCATCAATTGACATTTCTGGTAGTATTTTCAGCTTGACCTCCAGCCTTTGTCTATTGAACTTTGTAGAGCCCCCACCCCCTCCCCCAAGTCTGCAACACACTAAGGAAGACCATGTAAAAGTTGCTGCTGCCACAAGAAGTAACTGTTTATTGCAGAGTGATGGTCTGAGTCATTCTCCACCAAAAGCACCTCTTGATGGAAGGGGCAGACCAGTGGGGAGCAGAAAACAAGCAGGAAAAGCAAGAACTGCACTATCTACCAAAAAAAGAAAATTTGCAAGATTTTCATCCCATATCCAACAATATGTGCATCAAATCCAGTTCCCTGCATTGATCCTAGTCTGGCAGACTTGGAGATTGCAAAAGATGTCCTTCAATTCACTACGCATTTGAGGCTGCTTGTGATGGATGTTGGGTTTGCTGCATAGATCCCATCTTCAACCAAGAGGAAAACATCAGGGCTGGGAATGATAGGGGATGTAGTATATTCTTTAGAGTTTAGGGTTTAAGAGGTTTAGAGTGTTTTTCTCTTGCCATGGGTTTTACATCTCTTGGCAGTTTTGGAAACTTGCATTTGCATAAAAGTTAGTCAATTGCCTTATGGAACAAGGAGATTTGGTCTGGTATCAACTTTTGAACAACATACGGGCGTGGTCCTGGTATTGGGCACTAACTTTCATAGCAGCCTGGTCCTGGTCTTGGATCCTAGACTAAGTTTTGGCTGGTATGAAGCATGCAGATACTAAATACCTGGTATTGAAATTGCTATAAAACTGGTACAAAGCTGGTGTTATCTCATGTCCCTACCAGGCTGGTTTAGGGTCATAGGAGCCTTCAGGTAGGGTCCTTGCTATGAATATTGATACCAATGTTGATTGAGACCAGGTGCAGGCAAATATATCAGACTGGAACACTGGTATAAAACCACTTCTTGTATGCCTTAATATTTGCAAGGAATTCTTCTACACGTTGGTAATTAATTGTAGGCTGATGGGATAGTTGTGTTATCACTGTATCAGTAGTTGTTGGTGTATGAAGTTTGTTGTTCCTTTGTAAACATCTTGCGGCGCTAGCCTTATTCTAATGTTGTGCTTCTAGGTCTTGTTGAACACCTGGAGGTCATCTTTTCTTTCTTGAGACGCTTTTCCCCTCCACCATGCAAAATCTTCATACCATCTGTATTTCGGGGGGAAGAGGGCGGGAACAAGGCAGATCCGAATTGACATGAGTGATCAGAATCTGGCAGTGAGATCAGTCAAAGTGAAGAAAGAATGTGAAGAGAACTAGTTTTGAAAGCAACCTCCAATCCTTTAACTTAATATGAGTTCAGCTGAAGGAAGAGGAAGAATTCAACCCTGACCTTAAACAATCATGAGAACCTCCCTACCTCTCAAGAAAAGAAATTATTGTTGCACTTCTGTGTCCTCTTTGGTGCTGTACTGCATTCCATTGCATGAAATGTTAACTTTGAGGAAAGAGTGGCATTTTCGCATCAACAACATGCAAGGATGCTTTTCATAAAACCTGTGTGTGAATGCTTTCTGCTTTCATACGAACCCATTGTCCTTTTGTCACCCAAATTGTCCAACAATTGCACTAAGTTGCACTGTGTTACTTATTTCGATTACTTGACTTCTCTGTTGATCTGGTGCAATGCCATTGGGAAGAACCATTGTAACTGAAAACAAGGCAAAGCTAAGTCAGTATTCGATCAATTCAACTGTCTGGGAAAACCCGCTTGAGCAAGATTATTTGGTGAAGTCCGACGTGACACCATCTTGGCTTGGCAGCAAATGGATTTGTAGACCAATGTACTATGACTGTGTCAACAAGCTCAAATTTCAAAGTGAAGTCCATGGTACAAAAATATTTGCTGACCAAATGCCTGATTGGAAAACAGAGACAATATTGGCAAGTCCATGAAGCCTGGTGAACCTGCTATTTATGCCATGGAATGCACCCTCCATGGCTAATTTTACCAGGCTTGCAGCCACAATGCACACTTCCACACCATAGAAGCAAGTCTGTCTATCATGTTTATTGTAAGGATGTGAATGGTAGGAAGGTAAGCAAATGTAAACTATCGATTATGACTCTTGGAGCAGGCAAATGTTCATATGGCAACCTAGCTAGGCTCCAGACCAAACCAAACTATTGTCAACAAAACAGTAGGGAGCAGATGAGGAGTTGATTTCCTCAACCGCCTATGTTCTCTTAGACGTCAAAAACCTTAAGCATGTGTAAGCATAAAATGGATCAACAAGAAACTCAGTCACAACAAGAGTTTATTTCTGCTTTACTGCATAGCCTTATGCAGGCCCATGACACTCCTAAACACACGTATGAGCATAAACCTTAATTTATAGGCAGTTGATGGATCAGATCGCTCCAGATTTACTCTCATGAGCTATCAGGTCTTCATCATGGCATTATCATAATGTGGACTCCCAATACCAACAGTTTGTCTTTCAGCATAATTCCCCACAAAGAAATTGTGAACTCCAGCACTCATTCCCACAACAAATTGTTTTCTCAAAAACCCACAACCTGAGAAGTTATGTTCACCCTGGTTTCTAATATGTTGCAGCGCACTAATCACATGCCTTTCCCTAGTCATGCAGCCACAGATATTGAATTACCATGATATGCACAGTAATCCCACTAAGTTCTCACTCGGCAAAAACTTCCCAGTCACCATTCCACATCACACTATTTTTGAAAAATAGCATATCGACTCTCTCTAATGTACCTGCAAAATGAAGAGCAATTCATACAGGAAAGTTTGTTATAAAAATGATCACGTTCTTCTCCACATTTTTTGCAAATATTGATCTTTGGATATGCGAAATTTGCAACTTGTGTCATAATACAGACTCCCATGCTAGTGGAACAAGAAAAAAGACTCTGGAAAAAATCAGACATAATTCATTATAGAATGTCCCGTGCACATCATGTTCACATTTGACAAGTTTCACTCCACAACATTTTGTCTCCCTTCTTATCAAATTCTAATAGACAGCAACTTATAGTGAAATCTAGAAAGACTGGTTTAGTTGAGGTGCAATCCGACAAGGAAGCTTGCTCCAAGCCTGCAGGTCTAATTTCATGCAAAACCTCATGTGTTAATTCAGTGAGGCAATCCTCCAGTGTTGCTTGAGGTTATTGTCCTTTGCAAAGAAATTCTCTTAACAGTTCTGAGGTTCTAGTTTCTGAGTCAAAAATGAATAACTTAATATCTCTTTTAGATACATTTTTGTAGCTGAATTGCTTGAGAAATTAACTATGCTTTGTCAAGAGGAAGAGGGACAATACTACTTGTGATGCAATAATTTTCCTTGCAAGCTTGGGAAGAAGGATGGTGTCTAGATATTAAGATCCATTGCTTGGAAAATGTTGAGTTCCCACCATCTATCTAGATCAGTAAAAATGCTTCCCATTACTTGATGTGGTTTCTCCAGAGCTTTTCTTGGAGATCCAAAGTGGCCATCATTCATTCATAGAAAGATGTAGAAAAAGTGCTGCTGATCACCTGTAGGAAGATTTAGCCAAATCTGGCTATAAACTCAGAAATAAAGCACAAATCTTTAAATCAGCCTTTCATATATTTTTGGCTACACGATGAAAACCAAATATTTGAAATCTTGAGATTTTTAACCTCCAAAACCACTTTTTTTTTTCAAAATTTTAGTTTTGTTTTCTGGTGAAAATTTGCCAGTAAACAAAAAGGCTGCTATTCATTGCCCTGCCCTGGTAAAAAATGTAAGAGCCTGCCCAGAAACATAAGAGCTGACCCCTAAACATAAGATTCTGCCCAGAGACAAAAGAATCTGCCCAGAGACGGGAATGACCTTTGGTGTCAAGAGGGAATCTGTGGCCTCAGTGAACCAGCACCCCACTAGTGCACCATGAAGGATGAATGGTAAGTGGTCAGGAAACAGTTTTCTGTTGGGTTCCAGTTCCCTAGCTAACCATGGTGGTCCGCTCAGTTGGGTTTTTTTCCTACCTACCTACTAACAACTCACAAGCAGGTTGTTAGTAGGTAGTAAATAAAAAACGCCCTTTTCCTATGTATAAACCATCTAGTTGCTTAGTAGTTCCTTATTTTCCTACCTATCTACCTACATATGAGACCTATTTCCTACAGAAATGGTTACTAAGGTGAAACAAAATATTAACTCAGTTGAGGTTACATCCACAACTTGAATAATAACGGGCATCCGGTGGATGGTGCACTGGCGGGTGCTTGGTTCACTGTGGCCATTGTAAGTGCATCAAACATGCCACAATTTCAGCCCATATCAGGCACATTGCACATTTTTTATTAAAGAAAATTCTTGTCTGATTTTCCTTTTTGCGTGAGACATTTAAATGCAATATACCATAAAAATTGCACATAATTTTGACTAAATTTGAAGCTGACCATTAACTGTGTGAAAATTTCTTTGTTAATGCTCATCATATGAATGGTGGGGGTGGGACGTTTAGGGTTTACGGTTATGACCTAAAGGGATGACATGATGCCTTATTTTGAATTGATATAAATTTTTGTAAAAATGTAAGTGAATCCCTTGTGTTTCCAACAATTCAGCTTACAACAAGCATGAAATGAATGGTCTTCTCTTGATGTAGCGCGTTGTTGATGTAGCGTGTTGCATTAACAAGAATTCATGTGCATCACTCATGTGCGTAAACAGCAAGAAACAACTCGTTGACATTTCTTCCGTTACAATTTACTCAAAGTGATGAAAAAAACTCTGACTTTGACACAATCACCAATTCCCCACCACCAATTTGTCCACATGCAACCTAGCCAAACTGTTTTGGTACCACTCCGTAGGTCTCTGCACTAAATTGAGCACTTCAAGTAGTTGCAAAGGTAATTGCATCCAATTAGCCCAGTAGGACCATATTCCACCTAGAAGATACAAGGGTGTCAAGCCTGGTAAGGCGCCATGTCATCCCTTTAGGTCATAAGGGTCCCTTTAGGTGATCCGCGGTTGTTTCACCTCACAAGTGGAACCAGCATATGACATCATCTCCACTTAAAAAATACCCTTGAACAGTGTCTGAATAAGACGCCAAAATGGAATCCACATATCAACCACCTGTCCCACTTAAGGAAAAAAACAGAGAAAAGTAGCTGAACAGAACCCTAAAGACTGGTTATTGTGCTGAACTTTCTTGCAATAAAATATTACAATAAAATGAGAGGTACAATGAAAGGACACAAGTGGTATCAATCCGTTCCAATAGATGCTAAAGCCCTAGTTTTGCTAGTGAAGACATACAACAAAAAATTAATCAACTATCAACAGCTAAGTAACAGGTGAGTACAGATAATGTGCAGATAATGTGCATGGGGTGGAAATGAAGAGGTGGTCAAGTGAAGAGGTGGTCAGTTCCACTGCCGCCACGTGCGTTTGTTGATTATAAAGGCTAAATGAAAAAAATGTTTGGTTGCTCGTACCAAAAGATTGGACATGATGGTAAAACAAAACTCCAAACGACCAATGACTAGATGAAAAGGTTGTAAAAAAGTCATACCTAGAATAACAGCCAGGGATTCATCGCCATGGCAGCATGCTCATCATGTGTGCACCAGATGTCCAACTGCACGAGAAACAGCCTGCAGGTCTAACCCAACTCTTGTGGTCATTGGGCTGTCTAGAGGGGGTCAATTTTGTGGTCTTCTCAAAGGGTGATTGGACTGTATCAAGCTCAATGACAATCTACATGGATACACCCATGAACACATGTATCATGAAGACCATGTGAACATCCACACAGTCACAGAGTGACACCCCCAGTTGTTGTGCAAAATGCAACCAACCAAACATTAGCATCAATGATCGAAGAACAACTAAACTTCATACTCTGTCAGCACAGTAAAAGTCAGACAAAAGGCATGCACGGATGCATTGAACAGGAAGGAAGGAAGTCGAGCAAATAGTCTTTGCCTACGACAAAGGCTTCCAGGGTGTTAAAGGTACCAATAAGGTAAGTACTTGTGGACAGCATCAGGCATCCAGATTCCATAACTGTAAGGCAAATGAACTCAGAAAGATAAGATTTTCTTAACCCTGAACCCTAAACTTGCAAACAAACAAACACTTGTCATTGCATCAATTTTAGTTATAGTTAGAAAGCCCCCTCCCTTCCCCACTCTTACGAAACCACCTAGGTCACTTTCGTGTGTGCACAAGCAAGCTAACACCTGGAGGCAGGGGGAGGTGGGGTGGAGATTGATGATGACGATGATGCTGATGAGTACAAGTGAAGGAAGTTGCAGTATACTGACTGGGTAGTTGAACGGAGAATTAGGCACGAATCAGGGGGGAGCGCGTGAACGGAAGAACGTGGCGGAGAAAAAGAAGAGTGGAGAGTTAGCCAAGAGACATGTGTGTCGGTCCCACATCCGTTATGTATCTCAGGCACGCAAGACTGCTTGCTACCTTCCGTAGACTCCTGCCTATCCTTTATCTTCCGTCTCTTGTATGCCGCCCCCACACCCTCCCACGTTAAGACCATTTCCACCGCCACTTTTCAAGCACCCTAAAAATAATCACTCCTTATTGCTGCTGCTTCCTTCATCGTGAATTTTCTTGGAGCTATTTTCCTGTTTTTAACGCTTTCACAAGAAACCGGGGTTTTCTTTCAAGTAAAGCAGGGATAGAAAACGAGGAATTAGAGAGAGAGAGAGAGACAGAGAGAGAGAGAGCAAGACCCAAGATCCGTAGACAGGTGAAGATAATTCCCTTGATCAGTTCACTTGACAATGAAGTTTGAGCTCCGCAGAAACACGAAACTGGAATTTTCTTTGAGTGGTGGACGAGATTTTGGATCATCAGCTTGAATTTGTAGGGAAAGGTTGAAGCTTTTCTTTAAGGGGTAATTATTGGCCGAGAAAGAAACAAAGAGAAAATAACGAAAGAGGTTAGGTGATTGATCACTCTTTTTGGGGAGAACTGCCACCTTGGGAGGACAAAACCCTCGAGATTTCCAAATCGTGTTTTCTTTGAGAACGGCCACAACTTACATGGCATCTTCAAGTTCTTGCAGCCTGTCGCAACCTCTGATAGGAAGCGGAAAGGATGTGACCCACGTTTTCAGGTACACGGAGGGAAACACGCGTCCTGTTGTAGCCTGGGTAGCTTCGGCTTCTCAGCTCAGGGCAGAGGCGGCTGAACTCTGCAATCAAGCTTCTGTGCGCACAAATCAAACCTCTAAGACACTACTCGTGTCTGAATTTTGGAATCAGGAAAGCAGGGACAGACTCTCCACTAACGCAAGTTTGTCTGCAGTTTCAAGTCTCTTGGCTAAATCATCATCATGCCCTGTTGTGGTAAGCAAATTCTCCCTAAGGTTTTGCCAAGACGCTGTAGGACACATACCAGAACTGTCTCGATGTTGAGTCAAGTCCTGCACAAACATAAAAGTTCCCCAGACACAGAGAGAGAGAGAGAGAGAGAGAGAGAGAGAGAGCCGGTTGTAAATTCCTTTAGGACTTTTGCCAGTCCTCTTACGGGCAGTCCCCACCTTGAACCTCACCATAGCCCTACTGTTTGTCACAACGTGTCCTTGAAAGGGTGACAGTTTTGATTCATATTCTTGCTTCTTGATGTGTTGGAACACTTGTGATCCTCTGCAGACGGCAAGACTGTTTGGGCCTGCTATATTTGAAGCTTCAAAGCTTAGGGTGCTTTTTCTTGGATCTGATAAGGAGCATCCTGACCGCCTTCCTCGCATCTACACACTGACCCACAGCGATGTGACATCCAAAATCACACTTGCTGTTTCCCGAGAGATCAACAAGGCACAGGTTGGAACATACTCAAGATGCATGGCATATCTGAATACCTGCTCTCTCAGATTCCATAAAAATCATCTGCTTTTTTAACAGCTATTACAGTGTCTATTTTACAGTGGCAGAATCCACTTGTCAGATGAAATGATAGTGGATTTCCAGATGTTGCAATTGAATCTAAATGCAAATTCTGGGAATGTTACAGCTCAAGGGATGGTACAGCAAGTTGCAGCGAGATGAAGTTCTGGCAGAATGGAAGAGGGTAAAAGGAACAATGTCCCTCCATGTTCACTGCCATATCAGTGGAGGCAACTTCCTGCACAACATCATTGCCAAACTCCGGTTTTACATCTTCCGCAAAGAGCTTCCTGTGGTATGATGCCTCAAATTCAATCAAAGGCCTTTACTGTTATTACATATAATGTCCAGTAGCTGTTCACCATGATCTCAGTCTGTTTGTGTCAATGTAGTTAGAACTAGTATAACCTTTTCTTCCTAACTTAGTGTCAATTTTCTTTCAGGTACTGGAAGCATTCAGGCATGGTGATGAAGCTCTTCTCAAAGAATACCCAGGTAGTCTGCATAGCCATGTATGGACAATCAAGTAAAAGGATGCTATGTTCTTTGGTGAATACCTAAAGAATGATTTTGATTCAGCATGCTAATTGTCATGAGATTCACAATGAAAACAAGATATTATGTGAACTTCAATCACACACATGAATGTCAAGTTGAAGAGTAAAGATGTTTCACACTTCCAGTTCTAAAGTACAAAGTCAGCTTTAGTGAGTAGAATAACTGCGCACTTGAGAAATACCATGGAAAAAGAAAAGTTTGTGTACTCATCTGAGATTGTCAATTGATGATGACAGATTTAGACAATGCTCTTGTCTGGGTCTACTTCCACTCCAATGTTGAGGAATACAACCGTGTTGAATGCTGGGGTCCACTTGTTGAAGCAGCTAAGGTATGAACAAACACCCATGATGTACCAGTGAACAATTTCCACTGGATGCTGATCACCTAGAAAGATGATCTGATGAACAATGAATAACTTTTGGTAGTTGTTATGTGCATCTCTATACAGTAAAGACATTGGATCTTTTACCAAAGAGACCAGGCTTGATAACCCACTTGTCAACACCTCAAGACCACTTTAGCTACAATGCTAAATGTAGACCATCCACAAGACACTGTTCTAGAACAGTAGGATATGTGACTGATTTATGGATATGGAACTGTGATGGAACATCAGAGCGCAACAGAGGAAGCAAAAGAAGCAATCCATCATGCAATGGAGGAAATTGAGAGAAAGTGGCCCCAACAATTACTGCCTGGGAAAGTATGTCCAATGGCATGTGAATGTTGCACACGTCATGGTACTCTGATACCATTGCCAGAGACATTCAAGCTTCTTCAAACCCAAGAGGAATATGAAGAGCAGTATGGACAGAAAGAGACATCATGAAGCCAGACCACCTATTGTGCTATATCACATTCAAGCTTTCTTCAAACTCAAAAAGTATACACAGGAGTGTGTATGTACAGGACTATGATTCATCTTCAAGAGGCTTCAACCTTTTCAATTAGGGTTTCCCCCTTGGTGTTGGGTATTTACTTAATTAGCAAAAACTTGTCGAAATTGTTGGTTCAGCTTCAGAACCCTAAACTGCAAAGCTCTGAACCCATCAGAATGATGTTTCAATAGTGTGACAATTCATTTTGCATATTGAGCTCCCAGTCAGGCAGCTCTCAGGTGTACATACTGTGAGTTATACTGTTAACATACAGTATAATTTCATTTACATTAGAAGTGTGGGAAGTAAGAAGGCTGTTGGCTTAGTTTTATCTGATTCGTTTTACATATGCATTCAACCCCAATCTCTGGGTTTGATTTGACAGAGATTTACTTTACAAAGAATTTAGGTCTAGGGTGCACAGGAAGTACCTTTTGCAGCTGTTGTTGGCACCCATTTGTCAATCTTTTTTCCTTATTACAACCTGTGCAATCATCATGTTGACCTCGTTTCTTGCCCTGTGAGTCCTAGAAATCATAGCTTTTGTGTGTCCTGTTCTTCTTTTCTTGTTTCTCAAAAAATATGCATGGTGACTTTGGAGGAGAGCTGTGTGGTGCAGATCTGGCAAGGACTGCGATTGGAAAGCAGTTGCCTCAGTGGAACACTATACTGTTTACTCTGACCTTGCTGAATATACTGTAGTATAGTCCAACTTTCTTCAAGCTAGAAACTTGCAGTATGTTGACTTTGCCTCTCAGGGAGAGACTCCTTAAATCTCCACCACACCATATAGGAGAGCTCGAGTCTTCTCTTGCTATGTTTCTTAGTATGTCCTGACTGTCTTTGAGCTGGAAATTGCCTTATTTCAATCACACAATGTCCTGATCACCTCAAATACAGTAAACTGCTTCAAGGAAAAAGTATCTCCTTTAAAAGGTGCTCAAGATCAACCACTGCTACAACTCTAAAGTGCAGACTAACCTCCACAGATCAGTTCTCCCCAGTCCTAATGTTATTAGACCGAAGACAGGGGAGGGGAGAAGAAAAACAGCACATTGGCTTCAAGCTTGAAGCTACTGGATTCTCACTGCTTCATAAAGCCTCACAGACTGCTTCAGGATGGATACAACTCCGGTCATCCATGCTCTTGTGTAAACTGCTTGACTTCAACGAGCAAGCACGAAAAGGCCTCACACGCGAACCTCAACATCCCCCGCAACAAACAAACGCAAACTCAATCTATTATTACTGTCAGCAGCAGTATCAGCATTCAAACAACAATTTACCTTGCGTGCATATAAATTTTCTGTCAGAGCCTCGAACTCATACACAGAAGAAATGTCGAGGAAACGAAATCTCATTGACGCCAAATAATATTTCTGCCAAATGCTCGATCTGATCCGCAGAAGAAATTTCGAGCAAAAAAAATCTCATTGATGCCATATATTTCTGTCCGATCCTCGAAGTACTCCGCAGAAGAAATGTCGAGCAAACAAAATCTGAGTGATGCCAATTGTTTCTGTGAAATCCTCGATCGAATCCGCGGAAGAAATTTCAAGCAAACAAAAACCTCATTGATGAGGCCATATATATCTGTGAATTCCTCGAACTAATCCGCCGAAGAAATGTGAGCAAACAAGATCTGACTGATGCTAAATTTTTCTGTAAAATCCTCGATCGAATCAGCAGAAGAAATGTCGACCAAACAACATCTCATTGATGCCACATATTTCTGTCAAATCCTCGAACTAACAATCTGTAGAAGAAATTTCGAGCAAACAAAAATCTCATAATTTGATGCCATATTTTTATGTGAAATCCTGGAACGAATCGGCAGAAGAAATGTGAACAAACAAGATCTCACCGAAGCCATGTATTTCTGTGAAATCCTGGAACGAATCCGCAGAAAAAATGTCGAGAAAACAAGATCTCAGTGATGCCATATATATTTCTGTCAAATCCCCGAACTAACAATCTGTAGAAGAAATTTCGAGCAAACAAAATCTCATGATTTGATGCCATATTTTTATGTGAAATCCTCGAACGAATCCGCCGAAGAAATGTCGAGCAAACAAGATCTCATTGATGCCATATATTTCTGTCAAAAATCCTCGAAGTACCTAACAATCCGCAGAAGAAATTTTCGAGCAAACAAAAATCTCATAATTTGATGCCATATGTTTCTGTCAAATCCTGGAACGAATCGGCAGAAGAAAAATGTGAGCAAACAAAGATCTAACCGAAGCCATATATATTTCTGTGCAAATCCTCGAACAAATCCGCAGAAGAAATGTCGAGAAAAACAAGATCTGAGATGTGTGCTGGTTGTTTCCGTCGTGATTTCGCAAACACTTTGGAGAATCAGCAGCGGATAGAAGTGGGCCAAATTTTCCTCGTCTTCGTCGTCAAGTGGGAATTTTGATTCTATTATAATAAAATAAATAAACAAATGCTTTTTAGAGGATAAGGTGCTGCTAGGACAGCCTCCTCATTGGTCGCTACGGATTGTTTCCCACCCACAAAGGGATGAATGAATAATAGGATCAATCACGTTCCTATGAATGAATGAATGAATTTGTCGATGTTGGATTCTTGAGAGACTCTTTGTTTGGGCTGCTGTTTGATGGATGAATGAAATATTGATTCTGGAGACTCCTTTTTGGTTTTGGTGCTATATTCCTGAATCAAAATTTCATGCTCCCTATTCGTCAGAGGCTAGAATCCGCCCTCGAAATGCACTACAACAAAAATTTACAAACTCATTTCCGTTCTAGCGACTGGGCTGCAGACGCCAGATTATGCCATGGGTGAGCCCAGTAGTGCAAAGCTCGACTGTGCGCACCTGACAGAATTCATATCTCCTTTAGGCGAGAGCTTGGGGGTGTACGCACCTGACAGAATCCTTGTCTCGTTAGGGCGAGCTTGAGTTGTGTACACTTGACAAAATTCGTCGTCTCGTTACGGTGAGCTTGGGATGTGCACACTTGACAAAATATGTCGTCTACAGCCCGCTCTTTGGTGCTACAGGTGGAGAACGTCGGTGGAATGTTGGAGATTGCAAGGGGAACGTTGCAGAATGTGCCAGCCCGGCCACAGAATCGGCAAGCTTGCTAAAGCATAATGATTTTGTGGAGGCATCACGTATTAAGAACTAATAAGAAGTTCAAACTTATATTTCATTTATTGTTGATTTTTATGTGATATTACCTTCACACAAGTCTAGCACATTTTGAAGTGAAAAAATAAAATAATAAAATATAAAAGAGTTCAAAGAGCATATCGTAAGAATTTTTTCTAAAGTAATTAATGTAAAGATATATCTCAATTGTATACTTCTAGAAACCAACTTCCTACTAAATTATTTAAGTTATTTTTACCAAGTTATAGTTATTTGAGATATTTGTGTTACATGCACATACTTTTAGGACTATGAGATATGTTAAGTATTTATTTAAATATTTGCAATTAAGTTTAGTGTGAAATATTTTGATGCATGAGATGATGGTTTTGTTCATGTGCCTTTTAAGATAGGTAACATTAACATGGGGAGTTCACTTCCTATTTAGATTTAGATTAAGTAAGAGCTTGAGGGTTAATCATAGGCTTGTAACATTTGTGTGATCCTAAAGTTGGGTAGAGAGCTTGTAATAAAAATCAATGTTTTTATCATCTCTATTCTTTCATTGATTCATTGTCAATTTCCAACATATATTGGCAAGGTAAAATAAATAGACTAAGATAAGTCAAAAATATTTACATGCATGTTAGGGTGATTAAAAGGGTAACCAAACATTTTACAAATCAAGTAAGGTGTATAATTACCCTATAAAAACATGCCCAACAACATCAGTTGATTGATTTTTATAGTATTTTTTGGATGAACATTTTTTAAAAACAACATTGTGAATTTTTTGTGGGCTAGTAAATGTGCACAAGTTCATAGTACCTTGTAACTATAGCATGAAATGATTGTCTTTTAGCCATAAATGAATGTTTCTCATTGGCCAACTACATCAATTGCCCTAATTGATTAAAGATAAAAAGTCTTTCACTTTGCATAGTTTAGTGTTGTTCAATTATTAACTTCTAGACTTATCATGTGAATACTAATAAAACATATATCATTTTTTTAACAAAGAAGAATATGCATTCCAAAAGAAAATTCAATTTATTACATTAGATAGTTTTTTTCTTTTTTCTAATTTTTTCTTTTTGCATGTTATGAATGTAAGGGTTTTCAATTTTCAAACATGATAGATATGCACAAAGGTTATGCATATAAAAATTTCAATTCTATGGCTTACAAAAAAAAACTTACTAGAATATAACCTAAATTCCCATAACAAAACCAATGTAAACAAGTTTAAAACAAAGTGAGGGAGTTGAACCCCATAACTTTGCCCAATTGTAGCACAAGTTCTTTGCCCCAACCACACCCCACACAAACTCACCCTAGCCCCACAAAATTAATCATCATCAATTTGCATTCTTCAAAAAAATAATGTTTTTCAATTGAGTTCTAGTTTTCCTTTGTCAAAGTCTTTTCTATTTTCAAATATTGCTTGAAATTTGAATTTGGATTGCAATTGGCACACAAATCATCATGTCAAATCTTCATCACAATAATATTACAGTCTATGTTTTCCACTTGCAAGTGGCTTTAAAGCTATCAACACCCAAGGAAGACTAAAAACTTGTTAAGTTTCTATTTGTGAACCTAAGATTACAAAATTTTATTTTGCAAGGAAACCCACATTTGGAAATTGGCCTTCATACATGTGTTGCCAATTTAATGGATTGTACATGTAGAACTGAAGAAATAGAGAGTCTTGTGAATAGAGATAATTCTCTAGTAACTAATGTTCGAGAAGATTTTTCAATTGAGGCCCCCCAAACCAAACATATTTTCTTCAATTTTTAATCTCACAACACCAACTTCTATTGCAACATATGAAGTGGCAAGGTTTAATTGATCAAAACATGCCATGAAAAAAGGAATGACAACCTTGACATCATTATTTAGATACTAGTCAAATTACATTCCCACTTCCCACCAAGTATTCCATAATGTATGAAACCTTGAAGCATGGAACCAACATGATAGTCATCATGTTATGAGCATATTATGCATCAAAAGACTTTAAAAACTCCAAAAAAAGGTTTTTTACCCTTATTACCTGTAGCCACATATTGTTATGTAAAAAGAAGATCTCAATCATCAAAAGGGTCAAAGATTTCAAACTTGTTAGAACTTGTTTTTGTAGCATAGCTTCCATGTCCATGGGTAATAATTGTTGTCAAAGCATCTAGTAACAACCAATGGCCTTTAGATTAATTCATCACACATGCCAATACAATAGGATTCAAAGTAGATGTGAATACTTCATCAATAGCCCACACTTGGGCTTTAGGTATTCTTTGTCGTAAAAAATAGATTTCTTTTCCCATAACAAATAATTATGGCATTTTTAAACTCCAGGGTTTCTTAAAACATAATGACCTTGTTGACAAATTCAATATTTAGGGTGTTTGCATGTTACACTGGATAAAAATGCAATCAAAATTGGATGTATAAAATTTATTAAAAGTATCACAACTTTAAATTCATTTATTTTGAATTTTTTTAGAAATTACATTTAGTTGACTTAGGCCATAAAAACAAAATAAATCAATGTAATCTTGAATATCAAATTGCTTCTTGTTTTTTTCTTTGAGTAAATGTGCAACAATTTCATTATAAAATTGTTTAAAACACCTTATTTGGTAGTATTATACCACTTTTTTACTAATTAATAATTCTACTTCAATTTCATGGATAAATAAAATAAACACCTAAGGCATTTATATCTTAGTGAAAAAAATTTTTACAATTTACAAACATCATAATCATCATCATTATTATAATGTAAAATATCGCTAAAGATTTATATTTAATTGAAATATGAATTTCATGGTTTTAAATCAATTGGCAAGAACTTTGATAAAAGATTTATTTTGTATATATATATACATTGATTTGCAAATTTTTATTAACAAATTCCAACTAAGAGAAGCCTTTCTTAGTCCTTTCATTAAAATAATGATTTTGTGAAAGGTGATTTTGTGCAGGTTACAAATGTATTCCAAAAAACTATTACATCATTGTTATTTGCACCAATTTGAACGTAACATAATGATAGATTAAGATGTGAACCACTTTTAATTGCACATTTTGACTACTAGTAAACCTTTTCCAATTATGTCCCCAAAAATTTCAAATTTGGTTTACATATTGAAAACTGCAAAGTTGTGACAATTTTTTTGGGTCCACCACACCATGCAAACACCTTTCACGGGAATGGTTAATTTTTGATGTCACATTTCACTTTCAAAATGAACCTACTCCCATTCTTGCTTCCCTTTCCTAAACTTTTTGGTCTAGATAATGGTTTTATATAAACTAATTTGAATTGCTTTCACATTCACATTCCTTAACCTAATAAAGGTTTTGTTGTCATTTGTAGCATATTGATAAGTGTTAGACATCACATGTGCCCCCACAAACCCTAAAAAGCTTCAAGGGTTCATAATCAATGATGAAATGCAAAGTTGTTGTCATTATTATCAAATTAATGCACTCATTTTTTATGAGTGCACTTACCCAATGTAACAAATCCAATAAAATTTTCTAACAAAGATTGGAGTTATATAGCCATGGACTACCCAATTGTTTCATTCACTTTTAACGAACCCATAGTAATATGCATGGGCATTTAGATGTCACTCCAAAAATTAATAACTAGAGCAAAAGTATCCACATTGCTATGAGGCATCCATAGATTAAAACTAACAAACATTATGGTTTCAATGCAAGATTTGGCAAAACATGTTAACCCATGATTTTTCAAACTATGGTAGCAACATTTCTTGCACTAGAATAGACCAAAAAGGAAATTGAACACAAGCACTAGAAGAAATCTTGTCTTTTACAAGAAGAAATCAATGACTAAATGTCTAAAATGACTAGTAATTGACTATTTTAATAGGATATTACTTCAAATCCTACGTGTAAAAAGTTTAGTCATATATTATTGGTGCATTTGAGTAATAGACGATGACATGGTAACATGAAGGATGAAATCATTTTTTCATTACAAGTTTTCATCCACATGATGTCCATAATTGATGACAACATGACGTGGATGTCCAAAATATCATATGACTAATGAATGAAATGTGCTACATCATTGACACATCATTGTGCCACATCATATCCTAAATGACTATTGTCTTCAACAATTTGTCCATAATGACTTTAGGGCTATTAGTAATTTTTGTCCTTTATAATTGGAATATTAGTCATAAACTCAGTACATATTTGAAAATTTCTTCAAGTGAAGGGAATTGGGATAAAACTAATATTTGAAACTAAACATTTTTGCAAATGCACAAGGGCCTATAACTTTTGTAAATATGAAACATTAAATTGTCCAAAAATTATTGTTATTGTTCATCAATTTTTGTATAGGGGTTTGTGGCACCAAAAAATGTAAAAATTGCATAGCCAAATGGACCTTGTCCTTTCTTTCCTAATTATTGAGCATGAGCAATTGGTTCTACCACCTTTTCATTGAGTTGATCTTTCCTTCAAATAAATAATTTTAGATTTGCAGTTTACATATGAATATTCATGGGAATTATACCATTCACTTTGTTATATTTAATTAAACCCTTGTGAAAAGTAGATTTTTATGCAAAAACATTGTTTAATGTTTGTTTAAATGCATTGCAACATTTAGTTTCACCAAATCCATTAGTAAGTCATCATTGACAAAAAAATATCCCCAAAATATAAACATAAAATTGTTAGGTTTCCAAGTTGCAACTTGCATTTTTATAGGTGCAAGTTGCGAAACATCAATATTTGAAATGTTGGGAGTTTGCATATGCACACCCTCAACATGTAATACTTATGAAAACCACATTTAAATAGGGGTAATAGATGGAATATCTTCATCAATTCCATCCACATTTTTCACAAAATAACATTCCTCTTTAACCATGGAAACTTAAACATAAGAAACGAAGACCCGTTAAGATACAATAAAACATAAACACCTTAAACCTAAAAACAAAAAAATAAAGATTGGAACTTATGAGTTTATCATTGTTGTAATGTTGTAAAACATTATTGATTCACTAAGCAACCATTAGAAGGAATTATGTCTTTTACAACCAAAATATCAATGATTAGATGTTCTAAATGACTACATAGTTGATTATAGTCATATGGTATTATTTCAAATGTTATGTGGAAAAAGTTGTTGTCATATATTAGTGGTGCATTTGACTAATAAATGAGGATGTGGTAATAGGAAAGCTAACATTGTTTTTTTCATTGTAAGTTTTCATCCATATGGCATCCACGATTAATGACAAAGTGATGTGTATGTCCAAAATATCATTTGAAAATGTGACTAGAATAAAATCATTTCAAATATGACTAAAAAATAACTGTGTAAATGGCGTGAACAAAATGATGTGTCATTACATAGACAATGTGGTCATACAACAATTTTACAATGATTCAAAAATGACTATCAATCATTTAATATGAATATAAATGGACATAATAAACTACAACATGTAAGGAACTAATTTGATTATTGTTATACATATATGAAATATAAAAACGTTTATTACATTTTTAAAATTTTTTTTTGATATATGATCCATTTAAAATATTCATTGTGAATACATTAGATATTATATGTTAAAATAAAGTACGTAGATTAGGTGGTCTATTTAGCCACTTAAATTAGGTTTTCAAACAAACTTAAGTGGTGACATTTGTCAATAATTGGTAGGATAAAAAATGATGAAATCAAAACTAATTGAAACAAAAATATATCTTATTATTTATATTATATAATAAATCTAGAATAATAAATATTATAAATTTAAAAAATAATGTTGCTCAAGTTTTTGGGTCCAATTTGTAATTTTAAAAATTAAATAATGATTAAACTAGCATTAATGATTTCACGTGTGTTTTATGACTAGAATACTAGTTATAAACTTAGTCATATATTTGAAATTTTCTACTAGTGAACAAAACATGTTGATTCACCTAATGCCAAGAACAAATGAAACCAAAAACTATAAGTTGCAAGTTGTAATTTCTACCAAATTTTTAAACAGCAAATGAAACATAACATTAAGAATTATAAGTTGTAAGCTACAACTTCTACCAATTCACCAAACAATAAACAAAACACAAACCAAGAACTATAGGTTACAAATGTGGCTTCTATTAATTTGTCAAACAACAAATGAAAGAAACCCACAAGGGGAAGAGCCAAAAAATACAAGCCCAAAAATTTTCGAACAACAAATGAAACATGATACAAGTATTTTGTAACTCGGTTTGTAACTATGTTTTAGTTACAATTTTGAATTTCAATGATCATTTGTAACTTAACATATTTCTATAGCTTGAGTGTTATCAAATGAATTATAAGAGTTATAAGAACACAATTCATCATATCTGAAATTATATACATATGTAATTTGGGTAAAAACACATTATGCCCCCCAAAAATTGTAGTGAAATATTGCATTTTTACATTTGGGTTTTTTATGTAAGTATAGACATCACATTTTGGATTTTTTTTGTTTGTTTGAAGTATATTGGATTCAATTTAAACTTAAAACAATCATTTTTAAAAGAAAAATCCAACAAAAATTGGTGAACTTCAACATATGAAATATATTTGTGACGAAATAATACTCGTCACAAAGTACGAAAAGTAGCGTACATACTTCAAAATTAGGGTTATGGGTCGAATTTTTTGGTGAAATTTTTTGTGGTCACTATTATTGATATACATCAATTAAATTTAAGGCCATTTGGAACTTAAAATTTTTTGGCTGAACATTCATTAAAAAATGTGTCTTTTTCATTTTTTTAGCAATAAAAGAAAAATATTTGATGTATTTAAAGAAAAATCAATACCAAATGAAAAAGAAAAAGATTTTATTGTTGGGCATTGCATTATTATTTCAGATTTCTTTTGCTTAATAATGTCTTATGAACCACAAACATGAAGCCCTATGGGCGGCAAAAAATTACACATTATATATGTTGTGTACATTGATTTTATTCAATCCTCTTCATCTAACCGTTGGATCGAAATTAATCTTGATTTAAAATGAAATTTGAGTTCCAAAATGTTGTTGTTCACATTCCAAGGCTTTTTGCTTATGTATAGGATTGTTAAATGATGCCATCAAAATTTAAACTTATTGTATACTATGATACTAGTTATACATTAATTTTTTTGGTGAAAATTGGTTCATTTGTAGTGTGCTTTCACCCATTTGTGCAATTATGTTACAATTAAATCATTGCAATTATTATACCATTATGTTGTAATTACTATGTAACTACATAATTAACAACGTGTTAATTATGTGGCAATGATGTGTTAACAAATCATTATTGGACATGTGGCAATTTTAAATTTATTTCGATATTTATATTTTTATGAATTTAATTTAGATCATTCAACTTAGGGTCGATAAGATGTTGACACGTGGTGTTTAAATCAATAGGTAGGTAGACATTACTACCTACATATCTTATGTTAGATAGGTAGGTAATTAGGCTTAAATAGATAGGTAGGTAAGCTTAAACTTAGTAGGTAGGTAAGCTTAAACTAATCTTATTTGGGATAATCTTGGTAGGTCATTTGGGATAATCTTATTTTATTTGGGTTTAATTTTTAAGGCCAAACCTTTTTGTATTGGTTTATTTCAAATTTCACTTATTTTTAATATTCCTGGTGCAAATACTTATATATTTAAAAAATTTGAAAGGTAGGAAAAAAAATGAGATAAAAAAAATTTAGTTGCATATTTATTAATTCACTTACAACTATTATAAAATAGGCTAGTTCACGAATAAACACTTAAGCTGTCAAAGAATTAATAAAAATGAATGGTTCTACATAGTCTATCTATTAGGTATATTAATTATTGTAGTTCATAATAATCAATAAATAATGACATTAAATATTAATTTGGAATCTAGATAGTAATGTATAATAATAATATTAAATCATACCTTAAGTTAGTTATTAATTAATAATTTTTAGTTATGCTAGGCTAGCTTATCGTAGCCTAGCTTATAATAATAATAATAACAACAACAACAACAACAACAATAGTTAGTAATATTAAATATTAAATTTTATACTAATCATTAATAGTCATTCTATAATTATTATAATAAAAAATTAGGTAGTTGCACAAAGTTCCAATATAATAATTGTAAAATAATTATAAAAAAGTTGGTAATGAATGCTTCATTTATTATAATTATATTATAGTTGTCATATGTGACTCTCATGCAACTTAGTAACAAAATCAAACATGTTGACCAAAACTATATATATGGTGCACACATTCATTTTTATACAGGTTCATCTTTGGGACTAATATGCAACTACAATGAAATTCCACAAATTTATGATGTGAAATTTTATTTTTTAATTCTCCATATTTCCATGAATAGTTGCAATGTAATTACATATTAATTGTTTCAAAGCTCTAGTTACAAGATAATGAGATTTTTTGTGAACAAAATTTCATATAATGACAAAATTCACAAGCAACAACTTTTGCTAATTCGTTGAGCAACAAATGAAACATGAAACCAAACCAAAAACTGTAAACTACAAGTTACAACCTCTACAAAATTCATTGATATTGTGTTTAGATTCATTATAGAGTATAGTAGCTTAATGGATTTTGGCCCCTAGGTAATAATATTAGGTCTATTTTTATATGAGGATTTTTGAAAGATGATATTTTTGGCTTGTGTTGAAACTTGAGATTAGTTATAGAGTTATAATATCTCTTGAAGGATTTTGGTTTCTTTTAGAGGATTTTTGTTTTTGAAGATTATATTTTTGCATGGTGAAATATTTGAGTTTCTATAATTCGTCTTTTGCCTTAAAATACTTTTTAATGAAGGATTTTGGTTTCTTTTAGGGGATTTTTTGAAGATTATATTTTTGCATGGCAAAATATTTGAGTTTCCATAATTCGTCTTTTGCCTTAATATACTTTTGACACACCCCTTGTTTCCAGCTCTCTAAGCGCTAAAATCCTCGCATGTTAGTATCAGGTTTTTTTTTTTTTTTTTTTTC
>Ga0116227_10002741_pt1 | contig 39775 bp, 36 predicted proteins | sample S1TSphgellanicum_FD_89693 | JGI IMG/M metagenome (GOLD analysis project Ga0116227, IMG submission 89693) | Host-associated microbial communities from peat moss isolated from Minnesota, USA - S1T2_Fb - Sphagnum magellanicum MG | ecosystem: Host-associated > Plants > Peat moss > Unclassified...
TCTCAGTGGTGCTTCAGTGCAATAACTTCGAAGTGGTCAACATGGGCGTGATGGTCTCGTGCAACGACATTCTCGCCAGGGCGAAGGTCGAAGGCGCGGACATCATCGGGCTGTCCGGCCTGATCACGCCGAGCCTCGAAGAAATGGCCTATGTCGCCTCGGAAATGCAGCGCGACGACTACTTCCGCATCAAGAAGATTCCGCTGCTGATCGGCGGAGCGACCACCTCGCGCGTGCACACCGCCGTGAAGATTGCGCCGCACTACGAAGGGCCGGTGGTGTATGTGCCGGATGCGTCGCGTTCGGTATCGGTGGCGTCGAGCCTGCTCTCCGACGAAGGCGCCGCGAAATACCTCGACGAGCTGAAGTCCGACTACGACCGCATCCGCGAACAGCACGCCAACAAGAAAGCGCAGCCCATGGTGACGCTCGCCGAAGCGCGCGCCAACAAGACGAAGATCGACTGGGCCGGCTACCAGCCGGTCAAGCCGAAGTTCATCGGCCGCCGCGTCTTCAAGAACTACGATCTCAACGAACTGGCGAACTATATCGACTGGGCGCCGTTCTTCCAGACCTGGGATCTGGCCGGCCCCTACCCCGCGATTCTCAATGACGAGATCGTGGGCGAGTCGGCGCGGCGTGTGTTCTCCGACGGCAAGTCGATGCTCGCGCGCCTGATCCAGGGCCGCTGGCTGCAGGCCAACGGCGTGATTGCGATGTTGCCGGCCAACACCGTCAACGACGACGACATCGAAATCTACACGGACGAATCGCGCTCGGAAGTCGCGCTCACCTGGCGCAACCTGCGCCAGCAAAGCGTGCGGCCGGTGGTGGACGGCGTGATGCGGCCGAACCGGTCGCTGGCCGACTTCATCGCGCCGAAGGATTCGGGCGTGGCCGACTACATCGGCCTGTTCGCCGTCACGGCGGGCCTCGGCGTCGACGTCAAGGAAAAGCAGTTCGAAAAGGATCACGACGACTACAGCGCAATCATGCTGAAGGCGCTGGCCGACCGCTTCGCGGAAGCCTTCGCCGAAGCGTTGCATGCCCGCGTGCGGCGCGACCTGTGGGGCTACGCCAGCAACGAAACGCTCTCCAACGACGACCTGATCGGCGAAAAGTATCGCGGCATCCGTCCCGCGCCCGGTTACCCGGCCTGCCCGGACCACCTCGTGAAGCGCGATATGTTTGAGGTGCTCCATGCGGAGGAGATCGGCATGAGCGTGACGGAATCGCTCGCCATGCTGCCGGCGGCCAGCGTCTCCGGCTTCTACCTGGCGCATCCGGACTGCACCTATTTCTCGGTGGGCAAGATCGGCCAGGACCAGTTGGAAGACTACGCACAGCGCATGGCGCTCTCGAAGCAGGACGCCGAACGGGCGCTGGCGCCGCTGCTCTAAACCGGCCCCACTATATCGAAAACGGAAGGCTGAATATTTCAAGCAAGCGGGTTTTCGGCTTTGTAGACTGCAAGCGCTTTACCTGCCAGACGCGGCCAGAAAACGCGTCGGCTCAACTACTTGCAACCGTCACGGAGAATCTCGCATGAAAAAGCTGACGTTCGTTTTGGCTGGTCTTTCGCTCGCAGTCGGTACTTCGGTCGCCTTCGCCCAGACGGCCGCTCCGGCTGCCGGCAGCGCAGTCAGTTCGTACTCGCCGCCGACCCAGAAGCACGTCAAGAAGCCCAAAAAGGCGAAGGTGAAGAAGGGTGCTTCGGCGCCCGCCGCACCGGCCGCCGCCAGCCAGTAAGCCACGCCGGCTCGACGATTCCGGCGGCCAGCCACCAGCAGTCAGGCGCGCGCCGCCGGCCCCGTGATTCCCGCTGGAACCGGGCCGAAACCCGGCTTATGCAGCCGCATAAAAGACAAGAGCCCGCTTCGAGCGGGCTCTTGTCTTTTAGCATCGTGATGCGCGTGGGGACGTTCCGGCGCGCCTCGTGACCTGGCGCCGCGCCAGCACGCAGCGCCCGTCAGGTACAGCGTCGCAGGCGCCTATGCCGGTTCAGACGCCCCACATGATATCCGCGTCTTCCTTTTGCGCTGCGCGCAGCATGTCGAGGAACGGAAACGCGCGTTGCGCGAGGCCGATCGGAATCTCGTGGTGCTCGTGGCCGTCTTCGCCTTCGTGGAAATGCCCATCGTGCTCGGCACGTTCCTGCTTGTCCGAACTGATAGCCGACTCCAGTTTGGTGATCGCCTCGGGCAGTTCATCGTGCATGATGACCCCACGTTCGCCGAGCCGTTTGCCGACGATGCCGACCAGATACTGCGCCAGATTTTCCAGCATCACCACATCCGGAGCGGCGCGGCATTTGAAAGTAATCAGCATGACTGTTCCCTTTTTGTCTTGTTGGATTTACGCGCCGATGGCCGTGGGACGACCGTCTGCGCGGGTTTCGTTGGCACGCTGGCAGAGAGCGGCGGCCACGGCCCTTGGTGGGCATCTCATTGGACATATTAGCACCTGCTAAAATCCGTCCTGACGGAAAAGCGCGCCGCGCAATGCTGGACAATGGCTCGCACGGCCGGTCGGCGCGGGTTTGCCCCGCCTCGCGGCCCAGCCGGCACTGACGTTGGCCGGGCCGCTGCCGCGCTGCCGCCAGCGCCGCCCACATGGCCAGACGCACGCTTTCCAAGCCTTTGACGGACCGGTTGCACGCCTCACGCAGCCGCTCCCGTTTCACCGCACTGCCTCACTGGACTCGCAACAAGCATGCTGCCCGCACATAAACACACACTCGAATCACTGCTCGCCGACACCGTGAAGCAGGTCGCCGAAGCAACCCAAGGCGCAAGCGAAGCCGCCTTCGTCGCCCCCACCATCACGCTGGAACGCCCGAAAGTCGCCGCACACGGCGACGTAGCCTGCAACGTCGCCATGCAGCTGGCCAAACCGCTGCGCGCCAATCCGCGCCAGCTCGCCCAGCAGATCGTCGATGCAGTGCTCGCGCATCCGCAAGCCCAGGGCCTCGTGCAGGGCGCCGAAGTGGCCGGCCCCGGCTTCATCAACCTGCGCCTTGCTCCCGCTGCCAAGCAGGCGGTGATCGGCGCCGTGTTCGCGGAAAAGGAAGCCTTCGGCCGCTCGCAGCGCGACGCCGGCAAGCACGTGCTGGTCGAATTCGTGTCGGCCAACCCGACCGGTCCGCTCCACGTCGGCCATGGCCGTCAGGCGGCGCTGGGCGATGCGCTGTCGAACGTGCTGGCTTCGCAGGGCTACGACGTGCATCGCGAGTTCTACTACAACGATGCGGGTGTGCAGATCCATACGCTCGCCGTCTCCACCCAGGCGCGCGCCCGCGGACTGAAACCGGGCGACGCCGGCTGGCCCGAATCGGCCTACAACGGCGACTACATTGCGGACATCGCACGCGACTACATGAACGGCGAAACCGTCGCCGCGAAAGACGTCGATGCGGTCAAGGGCGAAGGCGACGTCGAGAATCTCGACGCCATCCGCCGCTTCGCGGTCGCGTATCTGCGCCACGAGCAGGACATGGACTTGCAGGCCTTCGGCGTGAAGTTCGACCAGTACTACCTCGAATCCTCGCTGTACTCGGAAGGCCGAGTCGAGAAGACGGTGGCGGCGCTGATCGCCGCCGGCAAGACCTACGAGCAGGAAGGCGCGCTGTGGCTGCGCACCACGGACGACGGCGACGACAAAGACCGCGTCATGCGCAAGACCGACGGCACCTACACGTACTTCGTGCCGGACGTCGCGTACCACGTCGCCAAGTGGGAACGTGGCTTCACCAAGGTCATCAACGTGCAGGGCTCGGACCACCACGGCACCATCGCGCGGGTGCGCGCCGGCCTGCAGGGTCTCGGCATCGGCATTCCGAAGGGCTATCCCGACTACATCCTGCACAAGATGGTCACGGTGATGCGCGACGGCGAAGAAGTGAAGATCTCGAAGCGCGCGGGCAGCTATGTGACGGTGCGCGACCTGATCGAATGGTCGGGCGGCGCGACGCCGGGCTCGGAAACCTCGCCGGACCTGCTCGACGAAGCAACGATCCGCCGCGGCCGCGACGCCGTGCGGTTTTTCCTGATCTCGCGCAAGGCCGATACGGAATTCGTCTTCGACATCGACCTCGCGCTCAAGCAGAACGACGAGAATCCGGTGCACTACGTGCAGTACGCCCACGCGCGGATCTGCTCGGTCATCAGCGAAGCGAAGACGCGCTACAACACCGACGAGGCAATTCTGCCGACCGTGGACGTGTCCCTGCTCACCAGCGAACGTGCGATGGCGTTGCTGCAGAAACTGGCGGAATTCCCCGACATGCTGCAACACGCCGCCGACGAACTCGCGCCGCACGCGGTCGCGTTCTATCTGCGCGACCTCGCGGGCGAATTCCACTCGTTCTACAATGACAAGGCCGAACGCGTCCTGGTCGACGATGAAGCGCAGCGCAACGCGCGCGTCGCGCTGCTCGCCGCCACGCGCCAGGTGCTGGCAAACGGCCTTGCGACGATCGGCGTCTCTGCTCCCGAAAAGATGTAAGTCCTCCGGCCCGACATGCACGCGGCCGTCGTTATAATCGACGGCCGTTCCAGGATTCTTTTTGCAGGTGATTTATACGATGGCAAAACCACGCCGCACAACGAAGCAGTCGAAGCAAACCGGGGGCACTTTTCTCGGAATCGTACTGGGCCTGATTGTCGGCCTGGCAATCGCGGTAGTGGTGGCGCTGTATATCACCCGGGCGCCTACGCCGTTTGTCGCCAAGGTGGCGCCGCCCGCGGCGTCCGACACCAGCGCAAGCGAAGCGCAATACGATCCGAACCGTCCGCTGCAAGGCAAGACGCCGGGCCAGGCGGTGCCGCAAGCCGCCCAGCCAGCGCCGCAAAACACGGCGCCGCAGGGCCAGGCGCCGGGCATGCTGCAGGAACCGGAGATCGTCGAAGTGCCGCCGGCCAGTTCGGCCAATGCAAACGGCGTCGCCGTGGCACCGCAGCCCGCGCAGGATAACGGCCAGCCCGCTCCGGCGAAGAAGCCGCAGCAGGCCAACAGCGCGCCGACCAGCACCGCCGCGGCCCCCGCGTCGAATGCGGCCAAGCCGGGCTCGGGCGCAGCGCCTTCCGCGGCGGACGCGAACAGCGGCTATTTCCTCCAGGTGGGCGCCTACAAGACGTCGGCGGATGCCGAGCAGCAGCGTGCACGCCTCGCCTTCCAGGGCTTCGAATCGAAGGTGACGCAGCGCGATGCCGGCGGCGTGACGTACTATCGCGTGCGCATTGGGCCGTTCTCGAAGTTCGACGACATGAATTCGGCCCGCCAGCGTCTGTCCGACGCAGGGGTCGAGACCGCCGTGATCCGCTTCACCAAGCAGTAATGTTCCGTCATGCGCCGCCGCTGAACCTCAGCGCGCGGCGCGAGTCTCAAGCACGGCAGAGGCCTGCCGCCACACTCTCATAACGGTGACAGCCATGCGTTTTACCGCCGCACCGCGCCACCGTTATTCCGCCTAATTGGGTCAACAAGACATGAAAAAACTGCTGAGCATTCTCTTCCTTTCACTCGGCCTCGTCAGCGCGGCCGTAGAGGCATCGCCGGCTGCGCCCGTCGCGGGCAAGGACTACACCATCCTGCCGACGGCACAACCGGTCGACGTGCCCGCCGGCAAGATCGAAGTCACCGAATTCTTCTGGTACGGCTGCCCGCACTGCAACGAATTCAACCCGTACCTCGAAGCGTGGGTCAAGAAGCAGGGCCCGGACGTCGTGTTCAAGCGCGTGCCGGTCGCCTTCCGCGACGACTTCATCCCGCATTCGAAGATGTACCATGCGCTCGACGCGCTGGGCCTCGCGCAGAAGCTGACGCCGGTCGTCTTCAACGAAATCCACGTCAACAAGGACTACCTGCTGACGCCGGAAGACCAGGCCAAGTTCCTCGCCAAGAACGGCGTCGATCCGAAGAAGTACATGGACGCGTACAACTCGTTCTCGACGCAGAGCGAGATCCAGCGCGACAAGAAGATGCTGGATGACTACAAGATCGACGGCGTGCCGACCCTTGCCGTGCAAGGCAAGTATGAAACCGGCCCGGCTGCGACGAACAGCCTGCCGGGCACGCTGCAGGTGCTCGACTACCTCGTCGCCCAGATCCGCGCGAAGAAGATGTAAGACCCACGGCGCCGGTATGAGTACACCTCTGAAGGTTTTCATCACCGGCGCATCGAGTGGTATCGGCCTCGCGCTCGCCGCCGAATATGCGCGGCGCGGCGCGATTCTCGGCCTCGTTGCCCGTCGCGGCGACGCCCTCGCCAGCTTCCAGCAGTCCCATCCCCAGCATTCCATCTCGATCTACCCCGTCGACGTACGCGACGCCGATGCGCTCGCCGCCGCCGCCGCGCAGTTCATCGAGCTATACGGCTGCCCCGACATCGTGATCGCCAATGCCGGCATCAGCCGTGGCGCCGTCACCGGACATGGCGATCTGCGGGCCTTCCGCGAGGTCATGGACGTCAACTACTTCGGCATGGTCGCCACCTTCGAGCCGTTCGCGGCTGCCATGATGACGACCGGCAAAGGCGCGTTAGTGGGTCTGGCGAGCGTGGCCGGCGTGCGCGGCTTGCCGGGCTCGGGTGCATACAGCGCGTCGAAGGCCGCAGCGTTCAAGTATCTCGAGGCGCTGCGCGTCGAGATGCGGCCCAAGGGGGTCAACGTGGTGACCATCGCCCCCGGCTATGTCCGCACGCCCATGACGGCGCACAACCCGTATCGCATGCCGTTCCTGATGGACGCCGATCGCTTTGCCGCGAAGGTGGCCGACGCGGTCGAACGCAGTACGTCGTTTGCGATCTATCCGTGGCAGATGCGCGTCGTGGCGGCGCTGTTGCACGTGCTGCCGCGCTGGCTCTACGACCGTGCCTTCGAAAGAGCGCCGCGCAAGCCGCGCACCGTGGACTAACTCACCAACGCACGATCACACGAAGCGCACATCCGCCCGGCCTCGGCTATTTGGCGCGGTATGCTTCCATGGCTTCCGGGCGTTGAGCGCATCGAAAGAGCCACGGTGCGTCCATATGGATATGCCGATTACTTTGTTGTCGGCGCAACCACCCTTCGATAAGCTTTCGCCCTGGCGGGATCGCGCAGGCACGCCCTGCGCCGGCCCCGAAAACGTATCACAATAAACTCGGTGGTCCGCGCGGGCCGTTTGCATGGCCGCGCTTGTTATGGGAGATCCTATGCGCATTAAACTGCCCGTCGCCGTCATTGCCGCTTTACTCGCCGCAGCGCCTGCGCTCGCATTGGCCAAACCGCTGACGGTCTGTACCGAATCGAGCCCGGATGGCTTCGATATCGTCCAGTTCAACTCGCTCGTCACGACCAATGCGTCGGCGGATGTGATTTTCAACTCGCTGGTCTCGTACGACGAGGCGGAGAAGAAGGTCGTACCCGCACTCGCCCAGAGCTGGGACGTGAGCCCCGACGGTCTCACCTATACGTTCCATCTGCGCCCCAACGTGCAGTTCCAGACCACCGACTACTTCAAGCCCACCCACGCGCTGAACGCCGACGACGTCGTCTTCACCTTCAGCCGGATGCTCGACGACAGCAACCCGTGGCACAAGGTGACGGGTGCGAGCGGTTTCCCACACGCGCAATCGATGGGTCTGCCGAAGCTGATCAAGTCGGTCTCGAAGGTCGACGACAACACGGTCAAGTTCGAACTGAACCAGCCGGATGCGACCTTCATCTCGATCCTGACGATGGGCTTCGCCTCGATCTATTCCGCCGAATACGCCGACCAGTTGCTGAAGGCGGGCAAGCAGGTCGACCTGAACGCCAAGCCGATCGGCACCGGCCCGTTCGTGCTGAAGAGCTACACGAAGGACGCCGTGATTCGCTATGACGTGAATCCGTCGTACTGGGGTCCCAAGCCGAAAATCGACCGTCTGATCTACGCGATCACACCGGACGCCACGGTGAGGGCGCAGAAGGTCAAGACGGGCGAATGCCAGATCGCGCTGTCGCCGAAGCCGCAGGATGTGGCGGACGCCAAGAGCGACAAGTCGCTCGCGGTGGTGCAGACGCCCGCGTTCATGACCGCGTTCGTCGCGCTGAACACGGACAAGAAGCCGCTCGACAACCAGAAGGTGCGTGCCGCGCTGAACATGGCGTTCGACCGCACGACGTATCTGAAAACCGTGTTCGACAACACGGCGACGGCGGCGGTGAATCCGTATCCGCCGAACACGTGGAGCTACAACAAGTCGGTCAAGCCGTGGCCGTACGATCCGGCGAAGGCCAAGGCCCTGCTCGCCGAAGCGGGTTTCCCGAACGGCTTTTCGACGACCATCTGGGTGCGTCCGACGGGTAGCGTGCTCAACCCGAATCCGAAAGCCGGCGCCGAGCTGCTGCAGGCCGACTTTGCGAAGATCGGCGTGAAGGCGGACGTGAAGGTGATCGAATGGGGCGAGCTGATCAAGGAGGCCAAACAAGGCCAGCACGATTCGCTGTTCATGGGCTGGGCGGGCGACAACGGCGATCCGGACAACTATCTGACGCCCCTCTTTAGCTGCAACGCGGTGAAGTCGGGCATCAACTTCGCGCGCTTTTGCGACGCGGATCTCGACAAGCTGATTGCCGACGGCAAGGCCACCACGGATCAAGCCAAGCGCGCGAAGGCGTATGAAGCGGCGCAGCAGATCATCCACGATCAGGCGCTGTGGATTCCGCTCGGCTATCCGACTGCGGCGGCTATCACGCGTACGGACGTGAGCGGCTATCACGTGAGTCCGTTCGGACGGCAGAACTTTACGACGGTGGCGGTGCAGTAATAGCGCAGCACCGTTCCAAGAAGGGGAAAACCAACAGGCCCGGTTGCACTGCACCGGGCCTGTTTTATTTCCTGCGAGTTTGAGGAGGGCAACGCGTCAGTCGCGTTGGTCCTGAAGGCACCACCCTCCTCGCATGACGTAACGCAAACGTCTCAGGCCGCAAACCGGATCACCCCATCCGCATCCTGCGTGCGCTTCAACTCCCCCGCGAGCCACAGCAAGTGCAAGTGCGCGAGCGCCTCGCCCATGGCAAACGTCAACTGATGGACATCGAGCTGCCGCTTGAACATCAGCGGCACGATATCCGCGGCACTCTGCGGCTTCTGCGCACAGGCTTCACGCACTTCGGCGAGCCGCGCATCATGATGCTCGCGCAACTGCGCAATGCGGGTCCGCACGCCGCGAAACGGCTTGCCGTGCGACGGCAGCACCAGCGTGTCTTCGGCCATCGTCTCGTAGCGGCCGAGCGACTCCAGATACAGCGCGAGCGGGCTGCCTTCCGGCTCCACGTCGAACACCGAGACGTTGGTGGAAATGCGCGGCAACACCATATCGCCCGAAATCAGCACACCGTCGGCCTCGTTATGCAACGCGCAGTGTTCCGGCGAGTGACCGTAACCGGTCACGACCCGCCAGGTCTTGCCGCCAATCACAATGCCCTGACCTTCGCGCATGCGCCGATACTGGCCCGGCACCGCCGGCACCAGATTCGAGTAGTAGCTGGTACGGTTGCGCAGCTTCTCCAGCGACGCCTCGTCGCTCAAGCCATGCCGCGCGAAGTGACGCGCGGCGCCCGCACCGCCGGCATTCGAGCCGTCACCCGCCGCCAACACACGGGCCTGCATGTATTCGCCGAGTGTCATCCACAGACGCACATCCCAGCGCTGCTTGTCGCCACCCGTGCAGATCCAGTGCGCCAGACCGATGTGATCCGGATGGCAATGCGTGACGATCACGCGCAGCACCGGCAGGCCGTCCAGCACCGTGTCGAATACCTGCTCCCAGTTCGCCTTGATGGTGTCCGAGGTGATCCCGCAATCGACCACCGTCCAGCCTTGCTGACCGTCGATCTCATCGCGCAGCAGCCACAGGTTGATGTGGTCGAGCGCGAACGGCAACGGCATGCGCAGCCAGAACACACCGGGCGTGACTTCGAACGCATGACCGGGTTCCGGCAGGGTGTCCTTGAACGGGTAGTCGAGTTGGTGTTCGAGAGCATTCATTGTGGGGGGCTTCCTCCGCCGGTCGCGCAGCAACGGTGGTCACTTCGCCGCGGCGCGCCATGGTTGCGCTTTATTCAAGTTGACGATAACGTAAACGTCGATTCTATCGTCCAATCCGATTTTCTGCCCGGCCACGGGACGTCCCAATGAACACGCAATACACCATCACCGAGCTCGCGCGTGAATTCGACGTCACTCCCCGCGCAATCCGCTTCTATGAAGACCAGGGTTTACTCTCGCCGAGCCGGGAAGGGTCGAGCGGCTTGCGGCGCGTCTATTCGGGCCGCGACCGCACGCGCCTCAAGCTGACGTTGCGCGGCAAACGGCTGGGTTTCACGCTGTCGGAAATCCGCGACCTGCTCGACCTGTACGACTCGCCCACCGATACCGTGCCCCAGTTGCATGCCTTCCTCGCCACGGTGAAGCGGCATCGCGAAGTGCTGGAGCGTCAACTGGAAGACCTGAACGCCACGCTCGAAGACCTCGCGCAATACGAAGTCGAGGCGCGCACGTTGCTCGAAAGCGGCGCACGTGGGGCGGATGCGTTGGTGTCGGATGCACGGTCGACATGAATCACTTTCCCAAACTGCTATCGTCGCAAATCGGCTTCGACGTCGCGCAAACCATGCTCGAAGGCTTCGACCGTCACTATCGAATCTTCCGCGACGCGGCGATCGGCGCGAAGGCGCTCTTCGAAGCCGGCGACTGGCATGGCCTGCAACGTCTGGCGCGGGAGCGCATTACTTCGTATGACGAACGGGTCGAGGAATGCGTCGAGCTGCTCGAAGACGAATACGACGCCGAAAATATCGACGACGAAGTCTGGCAGCAGATCAAGCTGCATTACATCGGCCTCCTGACCACGCACCGGCAGCCCGAGTGCGCGGAGACGTTCTTCAATTCGGTGTGTTGCAAGATCCTGCACCGCTCGTATTTCAACAACGACTTCATCTTCGTGCGGCCCGCCATCTCGACCGAATACATCGAGAACGACGAGCCCGCTGCCAAGCCGACTTACCGCGCGTATTACCCCGGCAAGGAAGGACTCGCCGCGACGCTCGAGCGCATCGTCACGAACTTCCAGCTCGAGCCGCCGTTCGAAGACCTGCAGCGCGATGTCGGTTGCGTGATGCAAGCCATCGAAGACGCGTTCGGCACGTTCACTGAAGCCGCCAACTTCCAGATTCACGTGCTGTCGTCGCTGTTCTACCGGAACAAGTCGGCGTATATCGTCGGCCGCATCATCAACGGCGATTCGCTGCTGCCGTTTGCGGTGCCGCTGCGTCATGTGAAGCCCAGGCTGCTCGCGCTCGATACCGTGCTGCTCAAGCGCGACCAGTTGCTGATCATCTTCAGCTTCTCGCACTCGTATTTTCTGGTGGACATGGAAGTGCCGTCCGCCTACGTCGAATTTCTCGGCACCATCATGCCGGGCAAGCCGAAGGCGGAAATCTATACCTCGGTGGGCTTGCAGAAGCAGGGCAAGAATCTGTTCTATCGCGACCTGCTGCACCACCTGTCGCATTCGAGCGATCCGTTCATCATCGCGCCCGGCATCAAGGGGCTGGTGATGCTGGTGTTCACGCTGCCGTCGTTCCCTTACGTATTCAAGCTGATCAAGGACAACTTCCCGCCGCCGAAAGAAACCACGCGCGCGCTGATCCAGAGCAAGTATCAGCTCGTCAAACGGCACGACCGCCTGGGGCGCATGGCCGACACGCTGGAATATTCGAGCGTAGCGTTGCCGCTGGCGCGGCTCGACGAAGCGCTGCTGCGCGAACTCGAAAAGGAAGTGCCGTCGATGATCGAATACGAGGGCGATAACCTCGTGATCCGCCATCTGTACATCGAACGCCGCATGGTGCCGCTCAACCTCTACCTGCAAAACGGCAGCGACGAGGACGTCGAGCACGGCATCAAGGAATACGGCGAAGCGGTGAAGGAACTGATGCAGGCGAACATCTTCCCCGGCGACATGCTGTACAAGAACTTCGGCGTAACGCGTCATGGCCGTGTCGTGTTCTACGACTACGATGAGATCGAGTACCTGACCGATTGCAACGTGCGCGCCGTGCCGCCGCCGCGCAACGAGGAAGACGAGTTGTCCGGCGAGCCGTGGTACTCGGTCGGCCCGCATGACATCTTCCCGGAGACTTACGGCACCTTTCTGCTCGGCGACCCGCGTGTGCGCCGCGCCTTCATGCAGCACCACGCAGACTTCTTCGATCCCGCGCTGTGGCAACGGCATAAGGATCACTTACTGAAAGGCGAACTGCCCGACTTCTTTCCCTACGACAGCAGCGTGCGCTTTTGCACCCGCTACCCGGAGCGCTTCGCGCCCGTGGCCGATGCGGATGCCACCGGCAATGCCAACGACACAACGGCGGCGCGCCAACCTGCTGCACGCGCGGCGTGAACGAGCATGACTTCCGTTCACCGTCCGCCCCTCCTGTAACGACACCGACCAGTCCAACGGTCCAGCAACCGACCCGACGCACCATGACCTCAAACGCCTCTGCTCTACCCAATCCGCTTGCGCATCTGTTCGACAACAACGACAAGTGGGTGACGCGCAAACTGTCCGAGGATCCGGAGTATTTCTCGCGCCTCGCCGACCAGCAGACGCCCGAATACCTGTGGATCGGCTGCTCGGATTCGCGCGTGCCGGCCAACCAGATCATCGGCCTGCCGCCGGGCGAAGTGTTCGTACACCGGAACATCGCGAACGTCGTGGTGCACACCGATCTGAACTGCCTGTCGGTGATCCAGTTCGCGGTCGACCTGCTGAAGGTCAAGCACATCATGGTGGTCGGCCACTATGGCTGTTCCGGCGTCGCCGCGGCGCTGCACGGCCGCCGTGTGGGCCTCGCGGATAACTGGCTGCATCACGTGCAGGACGTGCGCACCAAGCATGCGGCGCTGCTCGAGGAGTGGCCGATGGGCGAGGCGCGTCACCGCCGCCTGGTCGAACTGAACACGATCGAACAGGTCGTCAACGTCTGCCGTACCACCATCGTCAACGACGCGTGGGCGCGCGGCCAGGAACTGACGGTGCACGGCTGGGCCTACGGCGTGCACGACGGCAAGGTGCGCAATCTGGGCATGATGATCGGCGCGCCGGGCGAGCTCGATGAAACGTATACGCGGTGCGTGGCAGCCGTCTCGGCGGGCGGCGCGCACAAGACAGACAACGACGTGGTCGCCGCCGATGCGGCCAGGCTCGGCGATGTGCCGGCTGTCGTCGCAGGTGTGATCAAGGAGCTAAAACATGAGTGAGACAAAGCGTGACAAGCTGGCCGATCCGATCGTGATCGTTTCGGTCGCCCGTACCCCGATGGCCGCGTTTCAAGGCGATTTCGCCACGCTGACCGCGCCGCAACTCGGCGCCATCGCGATCGAAGCCGCCGTGCGGCGCGCGGGCCTGACGCCCGCTCAGATCGACGAGGTCGTGATGGGCTGCGTGCTGCCGGCCGGTCTCGGCCAGGCGCCGGCTCGCCAGGCGGCGCTCGGCGCCGGCCTGCCGCTCGCCACAGGCAGCACGACCGTGAACAAGATGTGCGGCTCCGGCATGCGCGCGGCGATGTTCGCGCACGACATGCTGGCCGCGGGTTCGGTGGACGTGATCGTCGCCGGCGGAATGGAAAGCATGACCAATGCGCCGTACCTGCTGCCCAAGGCGCGTGGCGGCATGCGCATGGGCCACGGCCAGGTGATCGACCATATGTTCTACGACGGTCTCGAAGACGCCTACGAAAAGGGCCGTCTGATGGGCACCTTCGCCGAAGAATGCGCGGCGTCGTTCGACTTCACCCGTGAGGCGCAGGACGCCTTCGCGGTGGAATCGCTCAAGCGCGCCAAGCGCGCCAACGAAGACGGCGCGTTCGCATGGGAGATCGCGCCGGTCAAGGTGGAGAGCCGCAAGGGCGACGTGACGATCGAGCGCGATGAACAGCCGTTCAAGGCGAACCTCGACAAGATCGCCACGCTCAAGCCTGCCTTCAGCAAAACCGGCACGGTGACGGCCGCGAACTCGTCGTCGATTTCGGACGGCGCGGCCGCGCTTGTGATGATGCGCGAATCGACCGCGAAGGAGTTGGGCGTCGAACCGCTTGCCCGCGTGGTCGGTCATTCGACCTTCGCTCAGGAGCCGGCGAAATTCACCACCGCGCCGGTCGGTGCGATCCGCAAGCTGTTCGAGAAGAATGGCTGGCGCGCGGACGAAGTCGATCTGTATGAGGTGAACGAAGCGTTTGCCGTGGTCACGATGGCCGCGATGAAGGAGCACCGTCTGCCGCACGAGAAGGTCAACGTGAATGGCGGCGCGTGTGCGCTGGGTCATCCTATTGGCGCTTCGGGCGCACGCATTCTGGTGACGTTGATCGGCGCGCTGAAGCATCGCGGACTGAAGCGCGGCGTGGCGACGCTGTGCATCGGCGGCGGCGAAGCCACCGCGATGGGGATTGAACTGGTGTAAAGCGTGACGTGTGCGCCCCGCTCGTCGTGCGCGGCACGAACGGGCACGGCGCATGCGGTGCACGCATGCATGGAATCATGAGGTGATCGAATGAAAACAGTGTTGATCGTAGGGGCGTCGCGTGGCATCGGCCGCGAGTTTGCGCGCCAGTACAAACACGCCGGCTGGCGCGTGCTCGCCACGGCGCGCGACGAGGCGGCGCTCGAAGCACTGGAGGCGCTCGGTGCCGAGACGTTCTCGCTCGACGTCACCTCACAGACGGAAATTGCCGCGCTCGGCTGGAAGCTCGACGGCGAGCGGCTGGATGCGGCGATTGTCGTCTCGGGTGTCTACGGTCCACGCACGGACGGCATCGAAACCGTCAGCGCCGAAGACTTCGACGAGGTCATGGTGACCAACGTCCGCGGCCCGATGCAACTGCTGCCAATCCTGCTGCCGCTCGTCGAAGACGCCAACGGCGTGCTCGCGGTGCTATCGAGCAAGATGGGCAGCATCACCGAGGCGACCGGCACCACCGGCTGGCTGTATCGCGTGAGCAAGGCGGCGCTGAACGACGCGCTGAAGATCGCCTCGTTGCAGACGCGGCGTGCTGCCTGCGTCGCGCTGCATCCGGGCTGGGTCCGCACCGACATGGGCGGCGCCGAGGCGGCGATCGATCCCGAGCGCAGCGTGAGCGGCATGCGCCAGGTGCTGGCCCAGGCGGCGGCCGCGCGCGAATCGTTCAACGGCAGCTTCTATCAATACGACGGCACCGCGCTCGACTGGTAAGGATCAATGTCCCCCTCTTTGTTGACGACGCAACGACCGTCCGAGTGCCCCTGTGGCGGCGCTGCGGCGAACCTTCGCAGCGGTGCGAAGCCGCCCCGCTTCGCGCTTTGCTGTGGCCGTTATATCGACGGCGGCGAAGCCGCGCCCACGGCGCTCGAACTGATGCGCTCGCGCTATAGCGCGTATGTGCTCGGCGCGAGCGACTATCTGCGCGCAACGTGGGCGCCGCAGACATGCCCGGCCGATCTCGACGCCAACCCCGACGCGCCCGATGCACCACGCTGGCTAGGTCTGCAGATCAAACGCTTCGCCGCGCAAGACGAGACCCACGCCGAGGTCGAATTCGTCGCACGATATAAAGTCGGCGGCCGCGCTCACCGGTTGCAGGAACTGAGCCGCTTCGTTCGCGGCGACGATGGCCGCTGGCGCTACGTCGACGGCGACGTCAGCGAGACCTAGAGGCATCGCCATCGACGACACGCGGTAAGGGTTTGAAAGGCTTCCGCGCTGTTGTCACACGATTAATCGCGCGTTCACATATGCCCCTCAAAATGGCGCTGGGACGTGTGTTGGCTGTCTACCACATTGGCCGTATCGGTCATTTCTCCCGCCCTCCCCGCGCTGCACGATGCACGCGGGGATTCGGCGCGTCCGTCACGTGTCGAGCACTGCGAATTTTTTGTCGCGGGTTCTCCTTAATTGCACAAACACAAATTGTCGTGCCAGGATCGGCCTGTAGGTTTTGTAGCGACACGTTGTGAGGGTGCGGTCCAAACCGTCCCCACAAAGATGAGCAAAAGCAGCGCCGGCTCCTGATACCTCGCGTTTCGACGGCTGCTTCCTGTGCATCGTGTGCCGCTCATCATCGGCGCGTGGGGTCGCGTCGGCCAGCTGGTGGGTTATCCCGTGCGATCTCGATCGGCGTGTGTGCGCTCAGCGCGCAACGCACGCGAGTGTCTTTTTGTGCCGCAAATCTTGCCGAAAGGCAGTTGTCAGCGAAACGCAAAAGACAGCAGACGATGCAGGTTTTAAGGACGTACTTCAAGGTAGGTGCTGCGAATGGGTTGCAGAAAGTTTCTGACGGTGGGTGCGATGGTGTGCGCGTGGGCGGGATGTGCCGCATCGTTTGCGCACGCCGATCCGCTGGCCGATTCGCAAGCAGGCCCACTGACGCGAGCCGAAGTGCCGCGCATCGCACTGGACGACGACACTTACCTTCCCCGCGCCGGTCTCAACGAGCAGGTCATTCGCGTACCGGTGGACGCCGCCGGCACGATCACGCTTGAAACCACGGTTTACAAGCCCGACGGTCCGGGACCGTTCCCGATGATCGTCTTCAACCACGGCAAGATGCCGGGTGACCCACGCATGCAGGCACGCAGCGATCCGCTGCCGTTCGCGCGCGAGTTCGTGCGGCGCGGCTACGTGGTGGTGGCGCCGAACCGTCAGGGTTTCGCGCAATCGGGTGGCGCCTACGAGCAGGACGGTTGCGATGTCCAGCGTAATGGCCTGGGTCAGGCGGGCGATGTGGCTGCGACGGTTGAGTTCATGTCGAAGCAGCCTTATGTCGACGCGCAGCACATCGTCGTGGCGGGCACGTCGCATGGCGGTCTGGCGACGATGGCTTACGGTGTCGAGGCAGCGCCGGGCGTGCGGGCGCTCATCAATTTCTCCGGCGGCTTACGGCAGGACGCTTGTACCGACTGGCAGGGCAATCTCACGCATGCGTTTGGCGCGTATGGCGAGAAGACGAGTGTGCCGTCGCTGTGGCTGTATGGCGATAACGATTCGATCTGGTCGCAGCCTCTGGTCGCGAGCATGTATGCCGCGTATTCGGCGCATGGGGCGAGTGCGAAGATGGTGGACTTCGGCACTTACAAGAACGATGCGCACCGGTTGGTTGGCGATCGCGATGGCGTGCGGGTGTGGTGGCCGGCTGTCGAGGCGTTCCTTGCACGGGTCGGGATGCCGACGGGTGTGCAGTATCGGGTCGAGGATCCGGCGCCGCCTAAGGCTAGTGGCTATGCGGCTTTGGATGCTGTTACCGCTGTGCCTTTTGTCGATGAGGCCGGGCGGAATGGGTATCGCAACTTCCTGCATCAGTATCCTAGTCGGGCTTTTGCTGTTTCCGATTCGGGAGCGTGGTCGTGGGCTGAGGGCGGGGATGATCCTATGTCTGTCGCTGTGGCTAATTGCCAGAAGCAGAGTTCCGATCCCTGCCGGTTGTATGCAGTCAATGATGCTGTTGTCTGGAAGGATTCTTCTTCGCAGACGGCTAGTGCCAGTTCTGGTGATTCGGTTGGCTCCGCCGGTGGGAAGGGGGCGGAGGATAAGCGGGCTTTGGCTAGTCGGGAGTGATTGGTTTTTTTGCCTACGGCGGTGGCTGTGGTCCTGCGGTGTTGGCCTTTCCTTGATTTCTTGGTGGTCTATTAGGTTCGCCCCTGTGCGGGGCAGCACTTACTTTCTTTGCCGCCGCAAAGAAAGTAAGCAAAGAAAGCGGGCTGCAACCGCTAGCCCGTAGTGAGCCATCTCTTGTGTGACCCCGGAGCGGTCCGAGACGAGAGCATCCCTCGCACTACCCTCGTTCGTGGCAAAGCACTCATCCGCTCCAGCGTCGCGCTGCGCGCCCCGCCGTCGGGTAAATCTCTCCCCGCAAATTCCGCAGTAGTCCGAATGTTATTTGCGCTGCACATCCTTTCCTTGCGTGTCCCGCCAAGATAGATTCTTCAAACCTTCCTGCACGCCCCGCCTTCCCCAGCAGACCGGTCCGCGACGCACGTAGTGCGGAGTGGGATGGATGAGCCCTGTGTCACAGACGAGTGCGGTGCGAGAGAGGGTCTTGTCTTGGGCCGTTCCCCGTAGCAGCCCTAGATGGCTCACTACGAGCTAGCGGTGTGAGCCCGCTTTCTTTGCTTACTTTCTTTGCGGCGGCAAAGAAAGTAAGTGCCGCCCCGCACAGGGGCAACACAAATAGACCGATAAGAATACAAGGAAAGGCCAACACCACAGGAACGACAACCAAAAAAGAGGCCGCCGCAGGCCAAAACCCACCCCCACCCCAAAGATTTTCCCCAACACCCCTCATGACTTTGCCGTCGTCATCTCCGCCGATTTGAACCCTTCTGACCAGAACGGATATCACCTGCAGAGAACACCCGCAAACCTCATACAGAACGGGAAGAAACCGCCAGTCAGGGGGTAGTGCATCAACCGAAAGAACGCGCTAATCTCGACCCCGCCGCAGCCAGCCTGCCACGCATTACCCCTATGGGGGACAGAAACACCCACCCCACACGCAAGCAAAAAATGGCACACCGCCGCGCGAAACAAAAACCCGCGCAGCACCGTACCGGAGTCGTTTTGGACACACTAGCAACAGCAGAAACCACCGCCGAGACCGACGACTGGGTCGCCCGCAGCCTGCGTGCCGTATGGCACCCGTGCACCCAGATGAAACACCACGAGCGCCTGCCGCTCATCCCCATCGCCCGCGGCTCAGGCCCCTGGCTCTATGACCGCGCCGGTCATCGCTACCTCGATGCCATCAGCTCCTGGTGGGTCAACCTGTTCGGCCACGCCAACCCGCGCATCAACGCCGCACTGAAAGACCAGCTCGACACGCTCGAACACGCCATGCTCGCCGGCTGCACGCACGAACCCGCCGTCGAACTCGCCGAACGCCTCGCCGCCCTCACGCAGCACACGCTCGGTCACGCGTTCTTCGCCTCCGATGGCGCATCCGCCGTCGAGATCGCGCTCAAGATGAGCTTCCATTCGTGGCGCAATCGCGGCTACGGCGACAAGCAGGAATTCGTCTGCATTGCGAACAGTTATCACGGCGAGACCATCGGCGCGCTCGGCGTCACCGATGTCGCCCTCTTCAAAGACGCCTACGATCCGCTGATCCGCCATGCGCACGTCGTCGCATCGCCCGACGCGCGACGCGCGGAACCGGGCGAAAGCGCGGCCGATGTCGCGCGCCGCGCGCTCGACGCCGTACGCGCCCTGTTCGAAGCCCGCAGCCACAAAATCGCCGCGCTCATCGTCGAGCCGCTCGTGCAATGCGCGGCCGGCATGGCCATGCACGATCCGTCGTATATCGCGGGTCTGCGTGTGCTGTGCGACCAGTTCGGCGTGCATCTGATCGCCGATGAAATCGCCGTCGGTTGCGGCCGCACCGGTACGTTCTTCGCCTGCGAGCAGGCGGGTATTTGGCCCGACTTCCTGTGCCTGTCGAAAGGTATCAGCGGCGGGTATCTGCCGCTGTCCATCGTGCTGTCGCGCGATGAAATCTTCGCCGCGTTCTACGACGACGACACCACACGCGGTTTCCTGCACTCGCATTCGTACACCGGCAATCCGCTCGCTTGCCGTGCCGCGCTCGCCACGCTCGATCTGTTCGCGAGCGACAACGTGCTGTCCGCCAACGCGCAAAAGTCGGCCACACTGCGCGCGGCGCTCGCGCCGCTTGCCGGGCACCCGCAAGTGCGCAATCTGCGTCAGTGCGGCACGATCTTCGCGTTCGATGCCGTCATCGCCGATCCGCAACAGGCCAAGACGTTCTCGCGCCGCTTCTTCACCCACGCCTTGCAGCGCGAATTGCTGCTGCGGCCGATTTCGACCACGGTGTATCTGATGCCGCCGTACATCCTCGATGACGCGGAGCTCGCCCTGCTGGCGGCCCGCACGCATGAGACCTTCGAAGCCACGCTCGCGGAGGCCGCATGATGCCGTTGCTCGCCACCCTCGAACAAGGCCTCGCGGATATCGATGCGCAAGGTCTGCGCCGCCGTCGCCGCACCGCCGACACACCGTGCGCTGCGCACATGATGGTCGACGGTCGTGAAATGATCGGCTTCGCCAGCAACGATTACCTCGGTCTCGCTGCGCATCCGCTGCTGGTCGCCGCGCTCGCCGAAGGCGCGCGGCGCTACGGCGCGGGCAGCGGTGGCTCGCATCTTTTGGGCGGCCACTCGCGCGCGCATGCGCAACTCGAAGACGATCTCGCGGGCTTTGTCGGCGGCTTCGTCGATGCGCCGCGCGCCCTGTACTTCAGCACCGGCTACATGGCGAACCTCGCGACGCTCACCGCGCTTGCCGGCCGCGGCGCCACGCTCTTCTCGGATGCGCTCAATCATGCGTCGCTGATCGACGGTGCGCGGCTCTCGCGTGCCGACGTACAGGTCTATCCGCACGCCGACACCGAAGCCTTGAGCACCATGCTCGAAGCATCGGATGCGGCCGTGAAGCTGATCGTCTCCGATACCGTGTTCAGCATGGATGGCGATGTCGCGCCCCTGCCCCGCCTGCTCGAACTCGCCGAGCGGCACGGCGCGTGGCTCATCCTCGACGATGCCCACGGCTTTGGCGTGCTCGGCCCGCAAGGCCGCGGCGCCATCGCTCATGAAGCGTTGCGCTCGCCGCATCTGATTTCGATCGGTACGCTCGGCAAAGCGGCCGGCGTGTCGGGCGCATTCGTCGTGGCCCATGAAACCGTGATCGAATGGCTCGTGCAGCGCGCCCGTCCGTACATCTTCACGACGGCTTCGGTGCCCGCTGCAGCGCATGCGGTATCGGCGAGCCTGCGCATCATTGCCGGCGACGAAGGCGATGCGCGGCGTGCCCATCTGCAGCAACTGATCGAACGCACGCGCGCGATGCTCAAGGCCACGCCGTGGTTGCCGGTCGATTCGCACACTGCCGTCCAGCCGCTCATCATCGGGGCGAACGACGCAACACTGCAGATTGCCGCCACGCTCGATCGCTCCGGCCTATGGGTGCCCGCCATCCGTCCGCCGACCGTGCCGGCAGGCACCTCGCGGCTGCGCATCTCGCTGTCGGCGGCGCACTCGCACGCGGATATCGATTACCTCGAAGCGGGCTTGCTGCAACTCAGCGAAGGCACGGTATGAGTACGGCGCTCTCGCTCTTCGTCACCGGCACCGACACCGAAATCGGCAAGACCCTGGTTTCGGCAGCCCTGCTGCGCGGCTTCGTGCGCGAAGGGTTGCGCGCCGCCGCCATGAAGCCGATCGCCGCCGGCGCGTTCGAAGTGAACGGCGTGTGGCACAACGAAGACGCGGATCAGCTCGACGCCGCGTCCAGCGTGCTGCTGCCGCCGACGCTTCGCACACCGTATCTGCTGAAGGCGCCCGCCGCGCCGCATATCGTTGCGGCGCTGGAAAACGTCACGCTCGATATCGGCCACATCGTCGCTTGCCATGCGCAGGCGCTCGAGCTCGCCGACGTAGTCGTCGTCGAAGGCGTCGGCGGTTTTCGCGTGCCGCTCACCGATACGCATGACACCGCGGATCTCGCCCTCGCCCTGAACCTGCCGGTCGTACTCGTGGTCGGCATGCGGCTCGGTTGCATCAGCCACGCCTTGCTGAGCGCCGAGGCCATCGCTGCGCGCGGCTTGCATCTGGCAGGCTGGGTCGCGAACCGCATCGATCCGGACATGGGCTTCGCGGATGAAAACATCGCCGCCATCCGCAGTCGGCTCATGCGCCAGTACGAAGCACCTTTGCTCGGCATCGTGCCGCATCTGAACCCTTTGTCTGCGGACGCGGCGGCGGATTGCCTCGATATCACCCCATTGTTGCAGACGCTGCGCACTGCGCAGCGCTGACTCACTTCATCTCCATCCACGAGGATTGACGATATGACCCAGCTTCACCTTGATCGCCCCCAAACGGACTCGACCGTTGCCAACGCAACCAATGCGGCCAACGCAGCGGCGCCAGGCACCGCGCGCTGGCGCGTCGTCGACGTGGTCGCGCTGTACGAACTGCCGCTCAACGACCTGATGTTCCGCGCGCAGCAAGTGCATCGCGAACACTTCGACGCCAACACCGTGCAACTCTCGACGCTGCTGTCCATCAAGACCGGCGGCTGCGAGGAAGACTGCGCGTATTGTCCGCAGTCGGTCCATCACGACACGGGCCTGCAGGCCGACAAGCTGATGCCGGTCGACGAAGTGCTCGCCGCCGCCAAGGTCGCCAAAGACAACGGCGCGACGCGTTTCTGCATGGGCGCGGCATGGCGCAATCCAAAGGATCGTCACCTTGAGCCGATCAAGGACATGATCCGCGGCGTGAAAGCGATGGGCCTCGAAACCTGCGTGACGCTAGGCATGTTGGAGACGCATCAGGCGCAAGGGCTGCGCGACGCCGGCCTCGATTACTACAACCATAACCTCGATACGTCGCCGGAGTTCTACGGTCAGATCATCTCGACGCGTACCTACCAGGACCGCCTCGATACGCTGGAACGCGTGCGCGACGCAGGCATCAATGTGTGCTGCGGCGGCATTGTGGGTCTCGGCGAATCGCGCCGTGAACGCGCGGGGCTGATCGCACAGCTCGCGAACATGGATCCGTATCCGGAGTCGGTGCCGATCAACAATCTGGTGCAGGTCGAAGGCACACCGCTCACGGGCACCGAAGCGCTCGATCCGTTCGAATTCGTGCGTACGATCGCGATTGCGCGCATCACGATGCCGCGCGCCATGGTGCGTCTGTCAGCCGGACGTGAGCAGATGAATGAGGCGCTGCAGGCCATGTGCTTCCTCGCCGGTGCGAATTCGATTTTCTACGGCGACCAGTTGCTGACCACCAGCAATCCGCAGGCCGAAGCGGACCGCAAGTTGCTCGAGCGTCTGGGTATTCGTGCAGAAGCCGCGCAGCAGATGCCGCTCGACAAGAGCGGTTGCGAGCGTGGTTGCGATGGACACGCGGCGGCGAACTAGGCGCGCCGGATTTGCTCACACCACCGCATGCCCCGCCAGCTCCAGCGCCTCCTCCTCGCGGAAGCGCAGCGGTGCGGCGCAATGCACCAGCGTATCGATGAAGTACTTGGCCCGCGGCCAGGGCCCAAACCCTGCCGCGGTATTGATATGTCCCGCGTCGCCGAGATTCACGAACGCGCTGCCGAAGCGTTGCGCCAATTCGCGCGCGCCGGCTAGCGGCATCCACGGATCGGTCTCGCTGCCGATCAGGATCGAGGGCACGCCCAGACGCCGCGCCTCGAACGGACCCGCGAAGGTAAATTTTGCGGGGCTGGCCGGCGCCACGAACAACACGCCCACGACCTCTCCCACATACGAAGCCTGCTGCAACGCATGCGCCGTCGCGAGGCAACCGAAGCTGTGCGCCGCCAGCACGAACGGCCCACGCTCGCGCGCCAGCAGTTCCCGCACCGAGCGCGCCCAGCCCGCCAGATCCGGTGCGTCCCAATCGGCCTGCTCGACGCGCAACGAGCGGGCGAACTGCCGTTCGAGCCACGTCTGCCAATGCGCGCCTTCGCTACCGTGCAGGCCCGGGACAGTCACGAGCCGCGGCGGCCATGTGGATTTGCTGCATGATTGCATGATTGTCCTCGCTGCCGGAATCCGGAAACCTATTGTGGAATGCGGGCCTGCGGGCGCGAACCAACTTTTTCTCATTTGCTTATTGGACCGCCGTCCCGCCGCCTGACCAGTCCTCCCCCGCGCGTCGCAGCGCCTCGCCGCGCGTCCCTGCACCCCGCCGCATCCCGCCCAACCGCACGCCCGTGCCAAACTGCGCGCGATTGCCGTCGAAAAAGTAGAATGAAGCCTATTCGTAAAACGGAGGAGGCCCCATGTCGCAAGCGTCGTCTGCCCAGCCACGCGCGTTGCAGCCGTTTCATCTGGCATTTCCTGTCACCAGCCTGGACAACGCGCGCGCCTTCTATGGCGACCTGCTGGGCTGCCCCGAGGGCCGCAGCTCGCCGGAATGGGTCGATTTCGACTTCTTCGGCCACCAGTTGGTCGCGCACCTCGCGCCCGACGAAACCGGCCGGGCCAGCGTCAATGCCGTGGACGGCGACAACGTACCGGTGCGCCATTTCGGCGTCGTGCTGACCATGGACGACTGGAATACCCTCGCCGCCAGGCTGAAGACGGCCGGCACCGCGTTCATCATCGAACCGCATATCCGCTTCAAAGGCGAAGTGGGCGAGCAGGCCACCATGTTCTTCCTCGACCCATGCGGCAACGCGCTCGAGTTCAAGGCCTTCAAGGACATCAGCCGGCTCTTCGCCAAGTAACGTCTGCCCCGAGCCGATCGCATGAAAATTCTCTTCTACACACCCCAGAACGACGCCGCCACCTGGCTGCACGATTTCACCCGCGCGCTGCCGGAAGCCGAGCTGCGCGAGTGGCAAGCGGGCGATACCGCCCCGGCCGACTTCGCCATCGTCTGGCGGCCGCCGCGCGAGATGCTCGCGGAACGCGCCGGGCTGCGCGCCATCTTCAATCTCGGCGCGGGCGTCGATGCCATTCTTGCGCTCGAACGCGCCCATCCCGGCACCCTGCCGCGCAGCGCGCAACTCGTGCGTCTCGAAGACTCCGGCATGGCGCCGCAGATGGCCGAATACGTGACGCACGCCGTGCTGCGCTATCTGCGCCGCTTCGACGAATACGAAAGCCTGCAAGCGCAACGCCGCTGGAAAGTGCTCGACCCGCATCCGCGCGACACCTTCACGGTCGGTGTGCTGGGCCTCGGCGTGCTCGGCACGCATGTGGCGCGCGCACTTGTGCCGTTCGGCATGCCGGTGCGTGGCTATAGCCGCAGCGCGCGGCAGATCGACGGCGTGACCACCTTCGCCGGCGAAGCGCAATTCGAAGCGTTTCTCAGCGGCGTCAAGGTGCTGGTCAACCTGCTGCCGCACACACCGGATACGCACGACGTACTGAACCGCCGCACGTTCTCGAAGCTCGCACGCGGGGCGTATCTGATCAACGTCGCGCGCGGCGCGCATCTGGTCGAGCAGGATCTGCTCGAAGCGCTCGCCGACGGTCAGATTGCCGCTGCCACGCTCGACGTGTTTCGCGAAGAACCGTTGCCGGTCGATCATCTGTTCTGGCAGGAACCTCGCATCACGATTACCCCGCATAGCTCGGCGCAGACCTTGCGCGAAGAGAGCGTCGCCCAGGTCGCACAGAAAATCGCCGCGCTGATGCGTGGCGAAGCGGTGAGCGGCGTGGTCGATATTGCTCGCGGATATTGAACACCTGAGACAGCACCGCCTCGCGCGGACTCATTGCATGGGACCGGAGTAACGCACTAAAGCGCGAACCCCGGTCAACAGAGGAGACTCATCATGGCCTTGCCCCAAGCCGTCAAGATCGTCGAAGTCGGTCCACGCGACGGTCTGCAGAACGAAAAAGACTTCGTGCCGACCGCCGTCAAGATCGAACTGATCAATCGCCTGTCCGCGGCGGGCTTTCGCAATGTCGAATCCGCCTCGTTCGTCTCGCCGAAGTGGGTGCCGCAGATGGCCGACGGCGCCGAGGTGATGGCCGGCATCGAGCGCCGACCCGGTACGCTCTACTCGGTACTGACGCCGAATCTGCGCGGCTTCGAAGGCGCAATCGCCGCGCGAGCCGACGAGATTGTGATCTTCGGCGCCGCCAGCGAAGCCTTCTCGCAGAAGAACATCAACTGCAGCATCGCTGAGAGCATTGCGCGCTTCGAACCGGTGACGCAGGCCGCCAAGGAGCATGGCCTGCGGATTCGCGGTAGCGTTTCCTGTGCGCTTGGCTGTCCTTATCAGGGTGAGGTGCCGGTGGCGTCGGTGGTCGACGTGGTCGAGCGTTTTGCGGCGCTAGGCTGCGACGAGATCGATATCGCCGATACGATCGGCGTGGGTACGCCCAAGCGCACCCGCGAAGTGTTCGCCGCCGTCACCCAGGTGTTTCCGCGCGAGCAACTCTCGGGACACTTCCACGACACCTACGGCCAGGCCCTCGCCAACATCTATGCCGCACTGCAGGAAGGCATCGAGATTTTTCATGCGTCGGTCGCGGGACTCGGCGGCTGCCCGTATGCCAAGGGCGCCACCGGCAACGTCGCGACCGAAGACGTGCTGTATCTGCTGAACGGCCTCGGCATCGAGACCGGCATCGATCTCGCGCAGGTCGTCGCGATCGGCGATTTCATTTCGAGTTCGATCGGCAAGCCCAACGTCTCGCGAGCCGGCAAGGCTCTCCTCGCGAAAGCACGCAGCGAACAAGGCTCGTGCGTCTAACCCACATCCACTGGAACGCGCTTTATGACGGACAACGCTTCTTCCCAACCTGCCGGCGATCTCGGCACACTGCCGGATTCGGCACGACGCGTCGCGTTACTGCTGCGCGAGCGCGGCCACGCCGGGCAGATCGTGATGCTGCCGGAGACCGGCAAGACTTCCGCTGAGGCAGCAGCAGGCCTCGGCTGCGAGGTCGCGCAAATCGCCAAATCGATCCTGTTTCGCCGGCGCGAAGACGACGCGCCGGTGCTGGTGGTCGCAAGCGGTGCGAATCGCGTCGACGAAAAGAAGGTCGCGGCGCAGGTCGGCGAAATCGCGCGTGCGGACGCCAAATTCGTGCGCGAGAAAACCGGCTACGCGATCGGCGGTGTGTGCCCGATCGGTCATGCCACGCCGCCCGTCACGCTGATCGACGCGGATCTGCTCGCGCTCGATAGCCTGTGGGCTGCAGCCGGACATCCGCATGCGGTCTTCAATCTGTCGCCGCAGGAACTGGTTGCGCTGACCGGCGCGCCGGTCGCCGACGTCGCGCTGCGAGAAACCGTATGACCGCGGCGACCACGACGGTGGAAGCACAAGACGCGGTCGCGCCGGTGCCGTCGCCGTGTATCAACGTGTGCCGGATGGACAAGGCGAGCGGTTGGTGTGAGGGGTGTCTGCGCACCATCGACGAAATTCGCGGCTGGTCGTCCTACGACGATACTCAGAAGCGCGCCGTCTGGGACACGCTCGACGCCCGCCACGCGCAGTGGATGGCGCACAACCGGCAGACGGCGAGATGAAGGTGGCGCCGCGCGTCGTGACGATTGGGGAAAGCTTCGGCAGCACGCTCACGCTGTCCGTGGACTCCGTCAAAGCGTTCGCGACGCTGGTCAACGATCTCAACCCGCTGCATCACGACGACGCTTATGCCGCGCAAAGCCGCTTCGGCGGCTTGATCGCCTCGGGGACGCAGCCTACCGCGCATTTCATGGCGCTATTGGCGACGCACTTTTCGCAGTACGCCCAGCCGCTCGGTCTCGAGTTCGATATCAAGCTAAAGAAGGCGGTCCACGCGCAGGACACGCTGACCATGACGTGGCGCGTGCGCGATGCATGGTGGAAGCCGAGCCTGAACGGCGATCTGACGCAGCTCGACGGTTCGGTCGTCAACCAGCACGGTGAGACGGTGCTGCTCGGCGCTTCGACGATCCTCGTGATGCCGAAGCCCACGCAGGAATCTGCTCAGGAGTCCTGTGAGGATTCCGCACGCGCATCAGCGACGGAGCCGAAACCATCATGAGCCTGCCCGAGTCCATCCAGGTCTTCGAACGCGGCTGGTTGTCGTCGAACAATGTGCTGCTGGTCGACGACGCGTGCGCCGCGATAGTCGACACCGGCTACGCAAGCCACGCACCGCAAACCCTCGCGCTGTTGCAGGCGGCGCTCGGCGAGCGGCCGCTCGATCTGATCGTCAACACCCATCTGCACTCGGACCACTGCGGCGGCAATGCGCTGCTTCAGGCGGCATGGCCTTGCCGTACCGCGATTCCCGCATCAGAGGCCACAGCGATACGTAACTGGGACGAGGCGCACTTGAGCTATCGCGGCACCGGCCAGACCTGCGAGCGTTTTACGTTTACCGAGACGCTTGCCCCAGGCGACCACCTCACGCTCGGCGCGCTCGACTGGCAAGTGCTTGGCGCACCAGGCCACGACCCGCACTCGCTGATGCTCTATTGCGCGGAAGAGCGCGTGCTGATCAGCGCGGACGCGCTGTGGGAAAACGGCTTCGGCGTGATCTTTCCGGAACTCGAAGGCGAAAGCGGTTTCGCGGAAGAACAGGCCGTGCTGGAAGCGATTGCAAAGCTCGACGTGCGTACCGTCATCCCCGGTCATGGCGCGCCGTTCACGAACGTTTCGCTGGCGCTTGAGCGGGCCTTTTCGCGCGTGGCCTGGTTGCGCGCCGATCCGGCGCGCAACGCGAAGAATGCGCTGAAAGTGCTGATTGTGTTCAAGCTGCTCGAAGTGCGCACCATGAGCTTCGACGCGCTGCTGTGCATGCTCGACGCCGCCGCCGTCATGCGCGCCGCCGCGGCGATGCTCAAACCGCGCGATGCCTGGCCGGCGCTGTTGCGGGGGTTGATCGAAGAGCTGACGTCGAACGGCGGACCGTTGACGGTGGACGGCGAGCGTATCGACGCCCGGCGTATTGTCGCGCAGTGAATCGGCGCCCACTAAAATCCAGGCGCAAAAAAAAACCGCTCGCCATGAATGGCGAGCGGCGGAATTCGGTCGACGTGATCATCGTCTGAGGAAATCATACCCGGGCGGCATTTTTGATCGCATCGGTGATTTCCCTACAAAAGCTTGACACTCTGACGTGGTGCGAATTCACACGCATGTCACGTAGACGAATATCGGCGCTGCGGCACCACCCGCCAACCGAGATTGACACCCGCAGCGGCAAGCAGGATCAGCACCGCGCCGAGCACCTGCACCCAGGCGAGTTTCTGCCCAAACGCCACCCGGTCGACGATGATCGCGACAACCGGATAGATGAACGACAACGCGCCGGTCATCGCGGTAGGCAGCTTCTGGATCGCGCCGTAGAGCAGCACATACATGATGCCGGTATTGACCACCCCGAGCGTGACGAGCTCGAGCCAATGCGCGCCGGTGGTGGGCAATGCGTCGAAGCGCACAAACGGCGCGAGCATCAGCACGCCGAGGCCGACCTGGATCAGCGCGATCAGATGCGGCGGCGTGCCTTTGAGATGCTTGGTGATGATCGACGACACTGCGTACATGGCCGCCGCGCCGACCGCATAGGCGATCCCTTCGAGGTACTGCCCCGGCACCGCGAGCACCGCCGGCTCGACGCGCACGACAAACACCAGCCCGACGAACGCCACCAGCAGCCACGCGACGGTGGACGCCGTGACGCGTTCGCGGAACACCAGCGCACCGAGCGCCACCAGCATGAACGGCTGCGTGTTGTAGACGGCCGTGGCCATCGAAATGGACGCGCGCGAATACGCCGCGAACAGCAGCACCCAGTTGAGGACGATCGCCGCGCCGCCGAGCGCCGCCAGCCCCAGCACGCGCCAGGAGAACAGGCTGCGCCGGAACAACCCGAGCGCGGCGCACACCAGCATCAAGGTAGCGCCGCCGAACACGCAGCGAAAAAACACCACGTTGAGCGCGCTCTGCTGCGACGAGACGACCAGCCAGCCGATCGTCCCCGACATCAGCATGGCGACGCTCATCTCGGCCGCGCCGCGTCTCACTTCGTTGGTAGCCATCTTTCGGTCCTCCCAGGATTGATCACCGCATTGAAGGCAGTGTATTTAATCCGGATCGCCGAATACATGGCTAAACTGAGGCCCTCAGGTTCATCGACCTAATAATCGAAGGCCATCATGGCAAAACGCCTCGCGCCGGCCAGCCCGCCCGCTGCGCTCGACGACACCGATCGGGCCCTGCTGGCCGCGCTCGCCGAAGATGCACGCCAGCCGGTCAGCGAACTGGCGCGGCTCGTCGGCCTGTCGGCGCCGAGTACGGCCGAGCGTTTGCGCCGGCTCGAAACGCAGGGCGTGATCGAACGCTTCACCGTGCAGATCGATCCGCGCGCGCTCGGCTACACGCTGCAGGCCATCGTGCGCGTGAAGCCGTTGCCCGGGCAGTTGCATCTGGTGGAAGACGTGATCCGCCGCATCCCGGAGTTTGTGGAATGCGACAAGGTGACAGGCGACGATTGCTTCATCTGCCGGCTGTACCTGCATTCGATCGAGCAGCTCGACGAGATCCTCTCGAAGGTGACGGAACGTGCGGAGACCAGTACCGCCATCGTCAAGTCGACGCCGGTCGCGCGACGGCTGCCGCCGCTGGGCTGATCTTCTGCGCGCTGCTTCGCGAGACCCTGCCGAGTCCGCGTTGGCCCAGCGGAATGGGCTGCGCTCTGCGCAGCCCAGGCTTTACTGCTCGACGGTCTCGAAGAAGGCCAGCATCTCGGTGACCAGTTCCGCAGGCACCTCCTCCGGAATGTAGTGCCCGCACGGCAACGCCCGGCCGCTGACATCCCGCGCGACATGGCGCCATTCGGCGAGCGGCTCGAAGCACTTCTCGATCACCCCTTCCTCGCCCCACAGGATCCGCAGCGGACAGCCGATCTTGTGACCACGTTCGATATCGGCGCGATCGTGCTCGAGATCGATCGTCGCCGACGCGCGGTAGTCCTCGCACATCGCATGGACCGCCCCCGGTTGCCGCAAGGCGCTGCGATAGGCATCGAGCGCCTCCGGTGCAAACGGTGTCAGCCCGGCGTGGCGGCTGCCCATCACGCGGTCCACGTAGACATCCGGGTTCGCGCCGATCAGCGTCTCCGGCAACGGTTCCGGCTGGATCAGCAAGAACCAGTGGAAATACAGCGTGGCGAAGGTGCGGTCGGTGGCTTCGTACATGGCGAGCGTCGGCGCGATGTCGAGCAGCATCAGACGCTCGACGGCGTCCGGGTGATCGAGCGCCATCCGGTGCGCCACCCGTGCGCCGCGGTCGTGGGCGCAGACCAGAAAGCGGTCGTAGCCGAAGTGGCGCATCACGGCGACCTGGTCGGCCGCCATCGCCCGTTTCGAATAGGGTGTGTGGGTCGCGTCGCTCTCCGGCCGCGCCGAGGCGCCATAGCCGCGCAGATCGGTGGCGATGACCGTGAAATGCTTCGCGAGCTGCGCCGCGCACCGATGCCAGATCAGATGCGTTTGCGGATGGCCGTGCAGCAGTAAGAGAGGCGGTCCTGCCCCGCCCTTGACCCCGAAAATATCGACGTCGCCCGCGGCGACGCGAAAGGGCGTGAAATCCTCGAAGGGCATAGCGAGTCTCTTGTCGTTGTTCGTCAAAGCATTGTAGGAGCGCTGTGTGTCCGTACGGGGTGGGTTAGGTCACGTAACCGTAGAACCTGAACACTCCTTCCAACTGTCCGGCCCCTGCAGACGGACAGTCATTCGCCTATAATCGAACGATCGTTCTTAAATTCGAATCACCCCGACGGACCAACCGGACGAGATGCCCAGCCTGGCGTCGCGCCGCGGTTTGTCCCGCTACACTTCACATACGCCGGGCGTTTGATGCGCACCGGTCCGCTTTACAGGAGACTCGCACCATGGCATTGCCCGCCGTCCTGCAGCAGCTCGCGCTGCCCGTTGTTGCCTCGCCGATGTTCATCGTCAGCTATCCGGACCTCGTACTGGCCCAGTGCAAAGCCGGTATCGTCGGCTCGTTCCCCGCGCTCAATGCGCGGCCGGCGGAGCTGCTCGACGAATGGCTCACGCAGATCCAGGCATCGCTCGCCGAACACAAGGCCGCCCATCCGGATGCGGTGATCGGCCCGATCGCCGTCAACCAGATCGTTCATCAGTCGAATGCGCGGCTCGAGCATGACGTGCGGGTGTGCGTCGAACACAAGGTGCCGATTTTCATCACCAGCCTGCGCGCGCCGGCCAGGGAGATCGTCGACGCGGTCCACAGCTACGGCGGCATCGTGCTGCACGACGTGATCAACATCCGTCATGCGCAGAAGGCGCTGGAAGCGGGTGTGGACGGGCTGATCCTGGTGGCGGCCGGCGCGGGCGGCCATGCCGGCACGACCTCGCCGTTCGCGCTGGTCGGCGAAGTGCGGAAGATTTTCGACGGCCCGATCATTCTGTCCGGCGCGATTGCCAACGGCGGCTCGATCCTCGCTGCGCAGGCGATGGGCGCGGACCTCGCGTACATGGGCACGCGCTTTATCGCGACCCAGGAAGCGCACGCGGTGGAAAGCTACAAGCACGCAATCGTCAACTCGAGCGCCTCGGACATCATCTACACGAACCTGTTCACGGGCGTGCACGGCAACTACATCCGCGAAAGCATCCTCAACGCCGGGCTAGACCCGGATGCGCTGCCGGAATCGGACAAGACCGCAATGAACTTCGCCAGCGACAAGGCCAAGGCGTGGAAAGACATCTGGGGCGCAGGCCAGGGCGTGGGCCTGATGGACGACGTGCCGAGCGTCGCCGAACTGGTCGAGCGTCTGAAGAAGGAATACAACGAAGCGAAGGCGCGGCTCGGGATCGCACGCTGATCCTCGCGAACAACGCACGGCTCCTGTGGGGGCCGTGAGTCGTTTCATTTACAAAGCGCCCGACACCGGCTCTTGCGCGACCCAGCGGGTGCGCATTCAAGCCTCTATACCGGCGGACGCCCGTCCGCCTAGCTCACTGCCAGCGCCTTGATCTGCTCGAGCGACGGCCACAACGTCTCGTCTGCGAATCGCTCAGCCAGAAAATCGACGAACGAGCGTACCTTCGCCGACAGGTGACGCCGGCTCGCATACACGACATGAATCGGCAACTCGCGCGGCGGCACCTGCTCGACGAGCAGCGGCACCAGCCGGCCCGCGGCGAGATCGTCGCCGATCACTTCCGTGCCGAGCATCGCAATCCCGGCGCCTTGCAGCACGATGACCCGCTGCGCCTCCAGGTGATTGACGATCAGGTTGCCGGACAGCCGCACACGCGGCCCGCCTTCCGCGCCTGAAGGGCCGAGTTCCGGCGCAGCGACGCCCGCGTACTGCAGATAATTGTGGCGCGACAGATCGGCAATGCGGGTGGGCGTGCCATGGCGGCGCAAGTAGTCGGGCGACGCGCACAGCACCAGGTGCGCCGTCGCAATCTGCCGCGCAATCAGCGACGACGACTTCAAGCCCGACGGCGAGGCGCGAATCGCGACGTCGAACCCCTCGTCGATCAGTTCGACAACGCGATCGGACAACGTGATTTCCACCGTGACCTGCGGATACTGCGCCGCGTAGTCGGCCACCGCGCTCATCACACGGCTCAGGCCAAACGCCGACAGCGACGACACCCGCAGCCTCCCCTGCGGCACGACGCTCGCGGCGCCGACCGCCTGTTCCGCTTCGTCGAGTTCGGTCAGCACCTGGCTCAGCCGTTCGTAATACTCACGACCCGCCTCGGTGGGCGCGACGCGCCGGGTGGTGCGGTTCAGGAGCCGCGCACCGAGCTGCTGCTCCAGATGCATCACGTGCTTGCTCGCCATCGCCGCGGACATCTCCATGCGCTCGGCCGCGCCGACGAAGCTCCCCACTTCGACGACGTGGCGAAACACTTTCATGCTGACCAAGGTATCCATGGCAATCGCTCGTGCGAGGAATCAATCGACGCCATTTTGCCGTCTTTATCAAAGCAGTGTGAGCAAACCAGTCTTATCGCCCCTTTCCGTTTCCAGAAGCGACAAACCCCGCCTTCTCACGAAGGCGGGGTTTGCGAAGCACAACGCGTCGCAGCCGGGGATGCGCTCAAGAGAACATCGGGCCGGGCCGGGCCGCTTCAGGTTCGAGGATGCTCAGAACTTCGTGCGGATACCCACGCCGTACGTGTTGCCCGAGGTCTGGCTGGTGTAGTGGTCGTACATATAAGCCGCGTAGACGTCCGTGCGCTTGGAGAGCGGATAGTCGTAGCCGAGCGCCGCCGTCTCACGCGTCTGGTCCAGGCCGCTGCCGTCGCGCGAGTACGCGTACGAAGCCATGATCGTGCCGGGGCCGGCCGGCACCGTGACGCCGCCCTGGGCGGTGTTCACATGCCAGCTGCCCGTGGTCTGGTCGTTGTACGTGTACATGTACTGACCGTAGAACTTGATGAACTTCAGGTCGAAGGTGGCGCCGAACTGGGCCACGCTCTGGCTCTTCATGTCCGGCAGGCCGACGCTCTGCGCGAGGCCGGTGAGGTCGCCCGGATTGTTGTTGAAGTTCACGTACTGGTACACACCGGTCAAGGCGAACGGGCCATGGAAGTACAGGAACTGGGCGCTCCACTTCTTCGCGCCGTTATCCCCGGCCGTATTGCCGAGCGCGTACATCACGTTGGCGCTCAAGCCGTTGAAGTTCGGCGACGAATACTCCACCGCGTTGTTCCAGCCGGAATCGCCGACCACGCCCTGATCGGTCGTGTAGGTCGGGAACGTGCCGAGGCCGAGGTACGTGTGCCATACCATCGGCGAGAATTCGTACGAGTCGACGAACGGGTTGAACAGGATGGTCGACACGAACAGCGGTGTCGTCAGGCGTCCGGCCGTCACCGTGCCGTATGGCGATTCGATACCCACATAGGCGTTACGCGAGAACATCGTATCGCCCGTGAAGCGGCCGTACTGGCCGTTCTGCGCCAGGAAGAAGCCTTCGAGCGTGAAGATCGCCTTGTAGCCGCCGCCCAGATCCTCCGCTCCCTTCATACCCCAGTAGGACGTCGACATACCGCCGCCGGACACCTCCGCTGCGCTTTTGCCGTCCGGGAATTTCTGCACGCCGACCCATTCGTCGACCTGACCGTACAGTTGCACGCTCGATTGTGCGAACGCCGTCGATGCACCCGCCAGAAGGCCGGCGACCACGCTGGCCTTGAGAGTTGTTTTGAGCGCACGGCGGTAGTTTGTATTCATGGGTTCTCCTGTCTTTGTCAAAAGGGGGTATGGCTGTGCGGCGGGGAGCTCGCGCCAACGGTTTCTTGGTCGTCCGTTAGATCACCGAGCTAATCTGGGCGAGACCATCTTTGCGGACCATTTTTGTGGACAAAAATATGGGTTGTTATTGCCGGTATATCGGTCTGATTAGTTTTGTCGTTTATCGGACTGCTAAAGCACGGTGGCCTTTCGCCGGCACCCCCGTATCACGTCCCTAATAACGGGCTGTGAGGCCCGCCAGGACTGCTGCGCAAAGACGGATAACGGCTCAGGCGCCGCGCCGATGACCGATTACGGGCAAAGACACGAAATTTGACGATCAGGAGGCAGGCGACGTAGGGCGTTGTCACGAAAGTGTGGCGTGCATACGTCACTTATTTGGATGGGATCAGCGACAGCGGCCGGCGCGAAGGCTGGCTGACGGATTGAAAGCTACGGGAAAGGGTAGTGACGACCGCAGAACGCGGCAGTGCGCCGGTTGACTCAGGCTGGGTCAGTACGACGTTCGAAGGCTGAAAGCCTCACCGCGACGCAGGCGAGGATACGTTGAACACGCCGGGATAAGGTTAATTGCGGTAGGGGGTGGGCGCCGGTGGCCGCCCCATGTACTCGTCCGGCGGGCGGGGGACGGGACGCGTCGCCCCGCGCTCCTCGTTGTAGCGGGCCACGTCGGCGCGGATCGAGCCCGCACGCACCATCGACTCGTCTTCCGGCGGACGCGGCACCGAGCGCGTCTCGGCGCTCACGGTAGTAATGGATCCGGCGTACTGGAAGCCGTTGCGCGGATCGGCGCGGCTGTCGCCGCGATAACCGCTGCCGGCCACCCGCTGCGGTTGCGGCGCGTTGTAGCCGCCGCGGACATTGCCCGCGCCATGCGCGAGCCGGACATTGCGGTCAACAGGCGCGCCGCGTTCTGCACGGGCATTGGCGTTGCGTGCATCGTGCGGGACGCCGGCGCGCGCGAAACCACCGCCCTGACCGCCGCCATGCGGCATCTGGGGCGCTCTCGCGTAGGCGAGCGAACAGAGCGCAGTCAGGACTGCGCCCAGAACCCACCGCCTTGTTTTCGCCAAACCTGCGTCCACCATGATTCACCTGCTCGAAGACCCGCCTGAAGCCTGCCGTTCGAGCTGCGGCGAGACTTGTTCCAGGATTTGCGAACCGCGTCGGTCTTTCCGAGGCGGATGCATCCCATTGGCCTTTGATCAGTAATTTATGGGTCGCTCCGAGGGGTGTCGAGCCAAAAAGTGTTAGGCCCGACACTGCCTTGTAACACCGTGTTACTGCGACGTTTTTTCACGACAAAGGCCTTGCGTGAGGGCCCTGTTGGGGCTTCCAGATTGCCTCGTCGGACGGCCCAAACGACCGTCCCAAAGGGCCGGATTCCGTCGGTAGAAAACGCCTGGAAAAGGACGCACGCAGCACTCAAACGGAGAGGGTTCCATGGCCTTCGTTACGCAATACCGACCGCCCTGCCGCAACCATCCGGCGCGGTGGTTGCGAGTCCGTCACATGCACTACCCGCATCAATCGATTCCGCAAATGAATTTGCATTTTTAATCGCTTTCCATTACTAATGGACCCTCCCCTTACAGCAAACGGCCCGTGCCAGTGCGCACGCGTTTTTGCATTTCCGCCTTACCCGTATTGAGATTCCGAAATGGCTCGCCCGAAACTGCTTCCCGATAACTTCACGTTGTGCCTTGTCTGCACGGTGGTCCTCGCCAGCCTGCTGCCGGTGCATGGGCAGGCGGCCGTCGGCTTCAACTGGTTGACGAATATCGCCGTCGGCCTGCTGTTTTTCCTGCACGGCGCCAAGCTTTCACGCGAAGCGATCGTGGCGGGCGCGACGCACTGGCGCCTGCATCTCGTCGTTCTGCTGAGCACGTTTGCGCTGTTTCCACTGCTCGGGCTCGCGCTCAAACCGCTGCTTTCGCCCCTTGTCACGCCTGCGCTCTACGCCGGCGTCCTCTTCCTCTGTACGCTGCCATCGACGGTCCAGTCGTCCATCGCGTTCACTTCGATTGCCAAAGGCAATGTGCCTGCCGCCGTCTGCAGCGCGTCGGCGTCGAGCCTGCTCGGCATCTTCATCACGCCGGCGCTCGTCAGTCTGGTGGTCACGAATCAGGCAGCCGGCGGCACGTCCGCCTGGCATACCGTCTGGAACATCGTGCTGCAGTTGCTGGTGCCGTTCGTGGCCGGACAGTTGTTGCGGCCGGTGATCGGCAAATGGATCGAACGCAACCGCGGCGTGCTGAAGTTCGTGGACCAGGGCTCGATCCTGCTCGTGGTGTACGGCGCGTTCAGCGAAGCCGTCAACGAGGGCCTGTGGCGTCATACGTCGCTTGGCGCGCTGGGCGGTCTGGTGTTGATCAATGTCGTGTTGCTGGCGCTCGCGCTGACCGTCACGATGTTCACCAGCAAGCGGCTCGGCTTCAACCGCGCGGACCAGATCACCATCATCTTCTGCGGCTCGAAGAAGAGCCTCGCCGCCGGCGTGCCCATGGCGAAGGTCATCTTCGCCTCGCACGCGGTGGGAGCTGTCGTACTGCCGCTGATGCTGTTTCATCAGACCCAGCTGATGGTGTGCGCCGCGCTCGCGCAACGCTGGGGCGCGCGCGACACCAGTGGCGAAAGCCACGCCGCCGCAGAGGAACGCCCCGCGGCTGCGGTTGCGCGCCGCTAGCGCATTGCTGTACGAGTCGAACAAGAGATTCATAAGCTCCTCCCTGAGCCTGTTTGAAGAAAGCCGCCGTCGAGCGGCTTTTTCGTTATTTCACGCCTAAATGCGTGCGCCGTCGCCCTGGCCTGATGGCATAGGCCAAGGTGACGGGCTTACCGGTGAGATGTCACCAAAGATTCACTTAATTTATCCGCGGCGCTGCCGATAAGCTGACGGTCCACCGTTTTGGCCCACTGCCATGCCACTTCGCTCGTCCCCTCGATACGGAGCGCCCAGCATCGAGGATTTGATCGCCCGGCGTGATTTGTCCGCCGTATTCCAACCCATTGTCGATTTCGACGACGGAGCGATTCTCGGCTATGAGGGGCTGATTCGCGGACCGGCGGGCTCTCCGCTCGAGACTCCCTTCGCGCTGTTCGCCCAGGCGAACGCCGAGGGTTGCGTCATTGCGCTGGAGCGGGCTGCCGCGCGCACCTGCATCGAGGCCTTCGCGCGCCTCGCGTGCGAGGGCCAGCTGTTCCTCAACTTCAGCGCGGGCGCGCTGCGGCAAATCGCGGATGCCTCGGATGACACGCTCGCCGTACTGCGGCACGCCGGCATCGAACCCGGGCGGATCGTGATCGAGTTGACCGAGCAAAGCGCGATTCCCGACGTCGGCAGCTTCCTGCCAGTGCTCGCGACGCTGCGCACCGCCGGCGCGCAATTCGCCCTGGACGACTACGGCACCGCGAACGCCAGCATGAACCTGTGGGTGCGGTTGCAACCGGACGTCGTGAAGATCGACCGCTTCTTTATTCACGACATCGCGAGCGACCCGCTGAAGTTCGAAGCCGTGCGCGCGATGCAGCACTTCGCCAACGCGAGCGGCGCGAAACTCGTGGCGGAAGGGATCGAAAACGAAGCGGACCTGATCGTCGTGCGCGACATGGGAATTGGCTGCGGGCAAGGCTATTTCTTCGGCCGCCCCAACGCGCAGCCCGCGCGCATGGTCGCCGACGACGCACGCCAGGCGATCCGCGCCGGCCATATCGCGGTGTTCCCGGAAACCACCCGCTCGGGCGGCGCTTCGCCGTCGGGCGGCATGGCCTCCGCGAAGATGCTGGTGCATGCGCCGGCCTTGCAGCGCCACGCCACCAACAACGACGTGCTCGAACTGTTCAACCGCTTGCCCGACCTGCACGCGGTGGCTGTGGTCGAACACGACGAGCCGGTCGCGCTGATCAACCGGCGCAGCTTCATGGACCGCTATGCCCTGCCGTATCACCGCGAGCTGTTCGGTAAGCGGCCCTGCCTGCTGTTTGCGAATGCGTCGCCGGTGATCATCGAAAAATCGATGACCGTCGAGCAGATGGCCAAGCTGCTAGCCAGCGACGACCAGCGCTACCTGGCGGACGGTTTCGTGATCACCGACAACGGCAAATATGCGGGCCTCGGCACCGGCGAGAAACTCGTGCGCGCGGTCACCGAGGTACGCATCGAAGCGGCGCGCTACGCGAATCCGCTGACCTTCCTGCCCGGCAACATTCCGATCAGTTCGCACATCTCGCGCCTGCTCGGCAACGATGCCGGGTTCTACGCCTGCTACGTCGATCTGAATCACTTCAAGCCCTTCAACGACCAGTACGGCTACTGGCAAGGCGACGAAGTCCTCAAATTCGCGGCGGCGGTGCTCGCCGACGTGTGCGATCCGACGCGCGACTTCCTTGGCCACGTGGGCGGCGACGATTTCCTGATCCTGTTCCAGAGCGACGACTGGCAGGAGCGTGTACTGCGTGCGATTCATGTGTTCAACGAAGGCGCACAACGCTTCTACGCGCCCGACGACCGCCTGGCCGGCGGCATTCACGGTGAAGACCGGCGCGGCAATCCGACCTTCTTCGGCTTTGTCACGATGGCGATTGGCTGTGTGCACGTCGAATCCGACGGCGGTCCGACGCTGTATAGCAGCGAGGAAATTGCGTCGGTGGCCGCGCTGGCCAAGCGGCGGGCGAAGCAGGACGTGTCGGGCTTTGTGCTGATCGAGGCGGATGAGAGCGCGGCTTTGTTGAAAGGGCACGCGGAGCCGCCACAGTTGGCGAGTTAGTGGCGTGGGTAACGTGGGGTACTCACGGTTCCTGCCGGTGGAAACAGCAGATGCGGCTGCGTGAATTCGTATGCCCCGTTCCTGGCTGGGAGAAGCACGTCCTGATACGCCTTTCAGCTCGACGCCGCTTCCTGAGCCAGTTTCCGAATGTCCGGGTCCGCGTCGTGCAAGCACTCCGAAATGATTGCAGGCGCCAGCACGCCTCTTTCGCTCATCA
>Ga0116227_10002742_pt1 | contig 39772 bp, 22 predicted proteins | sample S1TSphgellanicum_FD_89693 | JGI IMG/M metagenome (GOLD analysis project Ga0116227, IMG submission 89693) | Host-associated microbial communities from peat moss isolated from Minnesota, USA - S1T2_Fb - Sphagnum magellanicum MG | ecosystem: Host-associated > Plants > Peat moss > Unclassified...
AAATATATGAGTATAAAAAAATAAAGAAAAAGTAGAAGAAGGGAGGGGGGGGGGGGGGGGGGGTGATTTAATGACTCCCTCATACATATTTGTTTACCCTATAATACATACAAAGGTGGTCTTTCCCATTTGGCCTTTCAAGCTTTTCCCTTTAAATGCTTGCTAATAGGCAAATTGTTTTATAGATGCTTTTCACAATTTGGAAGGTTGTTCATAAGATGGAGAGTGTTTTCAATCATAGCGATGGAGCCAAGGAGCCAAAATTCCCCTTGGATGACATGTTTCTAAATTCAATTCTAGCATGGTCCATCTTTGACTTTGGGCATTTTGAACACATTTCAATATGGAATACTTTCAATCTCCTTACATGAAACAATTTATAGCAATGTGGACTAAGAAGAGATTTGTATAGTAAGTGCTTCCAAATCCTAAAATAGATACATATTGAGTATGAAGGAGAGACAAAAGAGGTTGTCACAAATGTATTGAAAGGATCTTTCACCAAGAAGAAGAGAGGATGAATACCAAGGAAAAATCAAAGGTAGCACCCCAAAAAAGGCAAAGAATGATGTGATCAATATAGAAATTGAATGAATTGGATGACAATAATGTAGAAGTAGGAAAAGAAGGAAAAAGTTGGACCAAATGGTAGGATTATGAGATCCAAACTCTAGTTGTGACCAATGGAGAGATGAAGAAATGAAGAATTGTAGAATTGGACATAATTATTCACTATTGTGCATTAATTTTCAAATTTTGCATTGTAAAAATATGTTTTCAATATGTTTGTTTGAAATGTAAGTAGTTTCAAAGTCCATTTTTTGTTGTGGAAACTTTTGTAAAGTATGTGATAAACATGTGTTACGAAATAGTTTTTTACTTTTTATTAGAATCAACCTTCAATAATACAATGATCTTTATGTCCTTGGAAGTAAAGGAGCAAATAAGTTTTTAAATTAGGTCAAAAGTATTCATTTTTACAACGTAGAACAAGGATATTTTTGGTCTACTTTTAAAACTTATTTACTCCATTACTTTTGAGGATATAAAAATCATACATATTCTTGAAGGTTGGATATAATACAAAGTAAAAATAAATAAAATGTTACATTACATCAAAACATGGCATCCATGACTAGGACATTTTGCACCTACTATTCAACTTCATCATGTAATGTGGCATGATTTTATACCATTTATGCAACTTTAGTCATAATCATGACTACATGATTATGATTACAATTACATGACTAGTAGTTATGTCCCATTGACCTTGCTTAACCAATTATTAGTCAACTTGGGTATGGAAGGTAGCTAGGCTACATAAATAAGATATGATATTATTCTAACCTTGGTAGGTAGGTTAATTAAGCTATTTTAGTTATTTTAGCCTAAGTATTTAAAAGTAGCCCATGTATTCTAAAGTGGCCAAGGTATTTTATAATAGTATAAAGTATAGGTAATTCATATTAAGTTATAGTAGCCTAAACTAGCTTAGGTAGTATTAGCCTAAGTTAGTATATAATAACCTATGTATTATATAATAGCTTCAAATAGCCTAGAATAGCCTAAATTACTTTAACTACTTATTTGTTTTTGCCTAATTAAGGAGGGTAGGTAAGATTTGGGTCAAAATCTTTCAAGGTGTACCAGTCATGACAAAAAGGGGGTTGTACTTATTGAAATTTTATATTTCAATCCCCATCAATATTAATGAGTCAAAAAATGTCAAATATTTTATTTGCGACCTTGCTAGGCTAAGCAACTTAGCTTGGGGCCTAGGTGGCTTAACCTATCTTATGTTACTAAGGGCTTTTGGGTGACCTAACCTTGGTTAGGTTTTAAACCTAACCTAGGTTACCTGGGTTAGGCTACTTAAACTTCTAACCAAGGTTGAATACTTAAAAAAATATTTTTGACAATTCAATGTCAAATATGACTACAATCATGTGTGAAATGACATTTACGATTAAATACCAAAAAAAACTACTTGTAAAAGTGATGGGTCCAATTTGACTATAATCACATGTAGTTGTTGGTCATTTTAAACTACAAACCCAATCATGGACATAATGATATATGTTATGTTTTGCCATATTGTTATAATCAATGTTGATAAGTTTTGTTGGAACTGCCATCAAAACCTTATTAGGAAATTAGTTTTGTTCAAAATTGAATTAGAACCTAAATTGGGGGGGCGTTGCCCATTTTAACTAGGTTTAGGTTCGTAAAGTAGATAAGTACAATCATGTTGAAAAAGGTCTAATTTGACCTTCCATTTTTGGCAAGTCATTGCATTTGATTGGTTGTACATAATGAATGCTACATAATTTTTGATCTTGAATTATGTGTTTTAGTGGAACAACCTAAAATTGCATCAAATTTTTATTTATTTATGTGTAATGGAAATGGAACCAAACTTGGTCTTGAACTAAATTGATGTATAATTGTGGACCCAATAGCCCTACTATTCTCAAGATAGGAGGTTGATGGGTAGAAAATGAATTACCAAAATGCAAACACAAAAGAGGAAGAGGATTAACTTTAGGAAGGCAATCCTACCTTCAATCTAGAATCAATAAGAAAACACTCAAAAGAGGTTAATTATTGTGAAATCTATAATGAAGAATTGGGAGGGGGGATTGGAAGGTAACTACCTTCCAATTTTTAAAAAGTATTTCCTCTAACCAAAAATACCATCACACCTATTTGTCCACTCCATTATAGTTGTTGCCTTTCACCAACTACCTATAAACTACTCTTACCATCTTGCTACAATTACCTTCTAACAAACTACTAATTTCCAAAAATAAGTTCTAAAGGAAGAAGAAAAGGAACTAATATGAGAATTATGGTATTTTTTACATCAAATTCAAATGAACTAATATCATGTTCTAAAGGGGAAATGAAGGCAAAGAAAAAAGAGAAAAAGAACACACTTGCAAGTTCCATAACCTTCACACATTCCCTTGTACTACTCTTCCTTCCATCATACAACCTCTCTTTCATTCTTCCATAATATCCTTGTACAAGAATGTGAAGAATCTTCTTCCTAATCTCCCATTTCCATAAAGAACGCAATGTTAAGGTTCCATTCACAAAAGTAAGTCCTTATCCTAATCTTTTCACAAATCCCTCCTAGTTGATTGGTAGACAAATATCAACACCCATTCGCATGGGCTAATTAACCTAATGGCTTTATGTTCTAAATAAATTAAAACATAATAAACATGTCTATCACTAGTAACTACCTAGTTATTAAGAGGCCCATAGGATTGCTAGTCTAGAAAGATTTTCTACCCATACCATTATACCCCCCTCTACCCTAGATTACATCTTCATAATCTGGCTTGTGTGGTCTTTAAAGCAAAAGAGGCACTACTACCTACTATACTAGAAGGAGAAATGGTAGCCCTACTATCTAAAGGTGCAAATTTAGCCATTGGTCCTTAAGCTACTATGGATCTTTAATATGCCATATCATCTCATAAGTTGTGTTTTGGGGAATTATCATTTAAGTTAGTTATAAAGTGGTGGGATTTTTCATCTAGCTAGATTTGTGGGAAGGCCTTACAAAGGTTGGAAGATGTTAATGAGAGGTGGTCTCATCCACCAATGCGAAAAGAGGAGCTACATCCAAAAAGGCTTCTAATTTTCCTTTGACAAGTCCACTTGGTCTTTCTCTTGCTTGTCCTATGCCTTCATGTTACTTTTCCAACTTCAACATCACATGTTCCTTGTAAAGGTCTAAACTTTGTTATTGCTACCTTCATGGCCTTGTGTTTTTACTTGGCCACCTAAGCCTTCAATTCAGAAGTTATCACCCCCTAACTTTATTCAACCTTTGCCCTAGAATGGTTTATTATGCCTTGGGGTAGATTCAATTTTGGTGAGAAAATTCATTACAAGAAACATAGCTTTTTTGACCGGAAAATTGACCAAAAAGTACCTTAATTGTCACCATGTTCAACTTGACCAAAGTGCCATTTTTGACAAGTCAATTTGGACCTAGCCATTTTGATTGGTTTTTCTGGTTGGATTTTTTTATTAGATTTTTGACCAATCAACAATATTTTGACAGTCACTACATATATGTTTTAATTTTTTAAAATAATATTAATAATATATCTAATAAATAATAATAATATAATAGAGTAATTAATTTACCTACTTCATTGATTTTTTTGGTCTTGCTATACATGTAGTAATATTAATCAATGAACTTCAATTTTTTTACATTAATTACTTAAGTAGTAGGTTATGCCATGTACCTAGGTACCATGTATGTACATAAATAGCATGTAGGTACTTATACCTAGTAGGCTACCTACATGCTATTAGTTTAATTTTAAAATTTTAAAATTAAAAATAATTAATGAATTAATATATTGATGGATTAATTGATTATTGGTTATTAATTAAAATTTTATTCATGAATAATCAATTAATTAATTAAAAATTTAAATTATCAAGTATTAACTAATAATTATTAAATATTAGCTAATTAATGTATTAAGCCTAGGTACTTACACATGGTTAAAAATGAGATGTAAGTAGCCTATTAAACATTATAGGTATCTATTAAGTGTAATATGCCTAACTCAGCCTAGCTATGAAATTACATTAAGTATATACCTTAGGCTAAACAAATTTATATGTTAAGTAATCAAATTAGTATGATTGATTTGACTTTGTCAAATCAAAATGGCCAATTTGATTTAGCCCAAACCATTGAATATACTTGATTTGACTAGGCTTTGGTCATCTTGATATACCTATGTCCTTTTTTATTAGATGTTCAGTTTGTCAAATGGTTGAAACGATCATTTTAGTCAACTGTTTTAGTAAATAATTCGTGTTTTTCATGGCCCAAAAATTTAAACAAAATGGCCATCCCATCACAAATTTACAAGCTTCATGGGTTCATTCCAAATCTGTGTGAAATCTGTTATTTCATAGGTTTGTATTATTTAAACACAAAAGTTGTGTGCCTGAGTTTCATGTGTAAACAACACGAATAACATACAACATTTATGTTTAAATAAACAATGTGAATAGGCATATGACATTCATGTATAAGTAATGCACATGACATTGATATTCAAACACAAATGTCATTCATCTACTTGTATGTCTGTGTACTATAATACTTGTTATACATCACCTTTTTTGAACAAAAATGGCTTACCCTTAGTGTGCTTTCACCCTATATGAACTTATGAAAATCAAATTTTGCACGATTATTATTGTCAAATTGTGGCCAATGAAGTTTGTGATGCCCCCTTGGTCAATGTGGACATTTTAGTCAAGTTGAACTTTCTAAAAGACCATATTTTCTTGTAGTGACTATTGCCTTTGTGTATGGTTCCTCCCTTACCATCATTTGACTCTACTAATGCGTTAAGGTTATTATCTTTTCCCTAAATTTTTCTAATCATCCTATCAAGGTTTTCTTGTCCTTTCATGTTTGCCTTTTGAGGCTACCTTGCAATTCAAATTAAGACACTCTTCAATCTACACATTGATTACCTCATGCTGATGGTCATTGTTAGTTTACAAGTCCTTGACCTTGTCTTTTAGCAATTTTACTTTACGCCTTGTCTATTCCAAATTCCAGCAACACAATGCACCTCTTATTTAATTGATGGTTAAGCTATTGGACTACCTCCTTCTCTTCCTTGAGTTGTTTTTCCAAGACAATAATCCTCTCCACATAGTGTTTGGATAATAATTCAACTTGTTGCCCCTTCATGGCAATTGCCTTCCTTTTTTTCAAGGCTTCCAATTGACCCACTATTGTCCTTAAAAATATTGCCTTCCTTTCAATATGCTATAATAGATCCTTCAAATTATCAATTTTTTTCACTACTATGGCCACTCATTGCTTGGATTGCCTTGAGTTGGGGGAGTGTTGGTCTACTTAGTTTGTAATGGTAAATGCTTCATTTCACTTAATAATTTAGTGTGCATTGATTGCTAAGAAGGCATAGGTGAATGTTCCTTTTATTGCTTACTTCTTATTGACCTTCCTTTTGTATTGGCCATGGAACCTTACTCCACCTTATGGGTGTTGGTTAGGTGGGTGCAAGGGAAAAAAAACTTGTTGTCCACTTAACCTTACTTCCCTTTTAGGTTATGTTGCTTGCATAAAAGGAAAGTAAGTAGAAGTAATTGGTTCCATTTCTTGACCACTGGAGTATAGTGTTGGGAAGGGACAAGAGATTGGGGGTGTTTTTTTAAGGTTGTCCCCTCTACAAATCTCCTGGGGGAAAGGGTGACAATAGGTGTGTTCCTTTTGGCTTCCATCTCTGGCAAAAATGATTCAAACAATTTCATAGTTGGATTTGTTTGAGTGGACCTCCCCTCTTGGATGGGTTCTTCCTTTTTTATTTCAACTACCATTTCCACATTTGGTTGTTTCCTTGCACCACCTTCACCCTCGTAAAAACAAGTCATGGGCACCTCATTTGAGTTGTTGAAATGGTAGATATTAATACTTTTTCAATGGGGATACCATGGTAGGCTTCATGTACTTGGTTACCTTCTTGCTTGGGAAAGGTTCATGTAGCTACTCCAAGTCCTTTTCCACATACACTACCCTTTCATTTTCATGGAAAAAAATAACAAGGTCAGGGTTTCTATGCATAAAGGGAGGTACTTCATTATCATCCTTGTTTCTTAAATTATGTTCTACATACCAACTAAAAGGTATTTTCCCTTCTATTGGAAACAAATGCCACAATAATAAATCCCACTATTACAAATCATGGTTTTTTAAAAGGTTCAATTTGACTAATTTGTTATAATGGGTTTTTAGTCAAATGGAACATTTATTTAAAATGGCCAATGATATTTTGTCAAAATGGAACAATTTTTTTGTCAAGTGTGACATTAAGTTAAGATGACCAATGATTTTTAGTCAAAATGCAATGGTCTTTAGTCAAGTGGAACATTTAATCAAGATGGTCAATGATTTTTATTCAAATGCAACATGGTTTGCTACCCATAATGTATTTATCTCCTACCTACTCACCCACCTATTTACTCAACCAACTACTTACATACCTATTACCCACCCACCCACCTACCTATTATTTACCTAAATGTTTATTGATATTTTTTCACCTTTATATAACCTACCTACTTACTATCCACCTACCTACATGCTACCTACATACTACCTACCTACCTAACCACCCACTTACCTATCTAAGTTTAACCATTAAATTTAGCCACTATGTTTAGTCACTAGTTTTAACCACTAGGTTTACCTAAATTTTAGCCAAATTTTAACCATTAAGTGTTGCCACTATGTTTAGCCATTAGGTTTGGCACTAGGTTTAGCCTAAATTGAGCCATTAGATTTGGTCACTAAGTTTAACCTAAGTTTAGCCACTAGGTATAGCTTAGGTTGAGCTATTAGATTTACACATTAGGTTTAGCTTAAGTTTAGCCTCTAAATATAACTTAGGTTAAGCCATTAGATTTACCCACTAGGTTTAACCTAACTTTAGCCTCTAGATATAGCTTAGGTTGAGCCACTAAATTTACCCATTAAGTTTAGCCTCTAGATTTACCCATTAGGTTTAGCTTAGGTATTGCACTATTGTAACCTTAACCTTGGGTTCGCGACCAAGGCAAGGGCTTGTAAGAGGGCAAGACAAGAGGGGGACCCGGAAGGCACATCTCATACTCCCGGGAGTGTAGGAAAGTGTGAGAGAATGAACTCTCACACTCCCAAGGCAATTCCCACTTGGGGAGTTGGAGTCCCGAAGGACTCCCAAATCTTCAAGGAGCGATTGCAAGGGTCAAAACCCATTGGTTTGAAAAGTTTTTTACATAATTGGAAAGCTATTGAAACGTAGATGTCTAAAATATGGGCTCGCATCACCCATTTGGACATTTGAAACACAAGTTATGGCCAAAAGAAAGGCCAGGAGTCAAATTGACAATTTGACTCCCGACCACTAAAAGTCAGGAATCGGTTCGATTTCCTTGCGTGTAGGTAGCGTGCCACATACCTTTGGAAAGCTCTCGACGATGACTACAACTTTGCTTCAAACCTCATCTCGATTGGAAGTCTACACGCAAAATTATGGGGCTCCAAAGTCGTGGGAATTCCGACTTTGGCAATTTCAGGACTCCCACTTGAGAGTCTCGGGACAAAAAGCCATTTGGATGTGGGCCTCGTAGAGAGGCACAGAGTATACTATAAGGGGGAAGGTGGTGGCTTCCCCCAAGTCCGGGCCGTGATGAGTCTTGTGAATTCGAGTTGCCCGTGGGTTGTCCTAACACCAAAAGTGCTCCAACTATGCACTAACCACCTTGTGTTGGTTTTGTGCAGGTCCGTGTGAGTAGTTGATGCTTATCACTCTTCCTAGTCCCATCCCGGAGCTCCGGCACACCTCTCTACCCCTCAAAGTGCTTCAAGCTAAGGAGCATGCCCCGACTCTTTGCTCTTTCATTGTTTTCATTTTGGACTCACATTTGAGTCCATTAAGGAGTTTGAAGGTGCGTCATGCCCAAAAATCAAATCCTTTAATTTTTTTCAAATTTGCCTACTCTAGTAGCCCAAAAAAATGGTGACACTAATTCCAATAATGAAACTTGCCCAAAAAATTTGTGGCACTTGGCACATCCACTTTGCAATGGCTGCACCTAATTAATTTACAATTTTTCTTTGAATTATTTAATATTATATAAGTTATTTAAAATTTGTGGCACATTCCACTTGGGGGTGATGTGATTTATTCCATTTTCACATTCCATTCAAAATGTTTCATTCCACTTTGAATGGGATGTGGCGTGGAATAAGGTGTGTTTTGCTATAATGCATGCATTTATAGGTTGAATGGAATTGGTTGGGGTGCAATAATCCCAATTTTGCCTTAGTCCATTTGTGATGGCATTCACCCCTAAACTTCCATCCAAAAGAATGTCATCCACCATGTTTTTCCAACATGCACCATGTCTACTATTCCTATGACCATAATGATGATAACTTTAGGGTTATTACCTTCACCTTGGGTAGGTTATTGATTGGTTATAGTAAGGTATGTGTTCAAATTGGGTGCTAATTTAAGCAATTGTCCAATGGTGCTGGTAAACTTATTATCCAAGATTTGGTGTCCCACTTCCTCCTCCACTAGTTTAGATGTCGTAACTACTAGTAGCACTTCAAAATGCTCCACAATAGACTATAGTCTTAGGCATTGTGTGGGCCAAGATGGTTCAAAAGCAATAGGTACCTCTATTGACTTTTCCTCCTTATGCAATTGGGTAGATGCAAGGTAAAGTGGTTCACTTTTCATGTCACAAATTAAATTTTGTAGGGGTGTTGTGATTGGAAACTTAATTTATGCACATATATTTCAATTTGAACTTAGGGACTTGGGTTTAAATTGTCAACTTCATTATAAAAATGAATATACAAATTGTTTTGCATAACTCATTAAGGTCAAAATGTTATGGACTTTGGAAGTCGAAGTTTTGGACTTGCTGACTAGCAACAATTTTTGTATATGGACTTTGAAATGATTCAAATATTCATAGTATGTTATATAGGGAATTGGAATAAGATGAGTCTTTCTTTTAAAACCACAAGTTTGAAAAAATTGACATCATATGATTTATAGAATTTTTGTTATGGATTTTTTAAATAACATGAAAGTCCTTAAAATTCATAAAGTCCATAACTACTTCAAATTGGGGTTTCCTAAGCTAGTTTTTTTTAGAGAAGCATAGAATAGGGGCCTCCAATAAGGTATGCATTTTTTTTGAAAAATAACATCAAAATTGAAGGGTTTTTTGGTTTGGTTAGTCCTTCACCTAGTCAAACCTGTCAAATATGGAATTTTTCCTCATAGTTATGAGCCACTTTACCTTGCATCTACCTAATTCCCTAATGGTATCCATCATCAATTATTTAATTTTTTTTTTCTTTGTACCAATCTTGTAGCCCTTTTCCTTTGAAACACTCTCTTTTTAAAGATGCCTCCTCATGTGCCTTACTCATATTAATGACAACCAACATCATGTTAACAATAACCTCCTCAAAGTTTTGGTCCCTCAAATTAGGGATTGATTTTTAGTCTTAGACCTTCTTACATATCATCTCCTAGATTTCTTCTTTCCATTGACAAGTGACAAATGAATGTCTTGGATATCCATAATAATAGTAAATAAAGGTACAATTGGCTATAGTACCACCTTGGGCTTTCCCCTTTCTCCAAGTTCTTTATTTGGGATGTTGCGCCATAACCTCAGTGACGACCTCTTCTTGTTTTTCCTTCAACCTATTTTTTAGGTTGTTGGGTTTCAAAAACATTTTTCCTCTAAATGGTTAAACTTTTTGCAATATTAACATCCCTCCTTTGGCTTGCTTCTATAGCTAGAAGTTTATTATTATTATTATTATTATTTAATCTCCTTTCATTATTGGATACACACCCAGGATCACCGTTTGTGTCTATTGAACTTTCCTCATAGATTATTGTCACGTCAAAATGTTGGATCAAGGTATTTCTTTTCATGTAAGCCATGGCAACATGAAGTTAAAGCAACAAACCAACTTTTAAAAAAGTAGTTAGTAGATGATTGTCCGTTAAATATTGGAATGAATTTGGTAAGTTTAGGATTCATTCATAGTATTCCTCAACTTGGTCATTCACATTTTGTTTAACATTCCTCAAACTCATGTACACTTGTTCATCCATTTGAACCTTGTGGTACCATCCACAAAAAACCTAAGTGAATTCCTTAAAAATACAATTTGGATGATTATTCACAAAATTATTTCCCCAAGCCCAAAGCTAAATCTTGCAAAGTCCATTGGAAATATACAATCTTCAATGCCTTATTAATGACCCATTAACATTTTAATGGCTTATCGAATATATAAACATGGGCATCCAAGTTTGAATTCATGGTGTATTCAAGGTAGTTCAGAAGTTGTTTATTACCATTTGCACTATTTGTAATTACCATCATGGGTGACATCAATGCACACCAAGGAAACTAAGGGTTCTAACTTTGGGGTATTCCTAGCCACCTTTGGTGGTGGTGGGGGTGGTGTACTTCACATGCTACTCCTCCATCATTTGTATCAAAATAGGAATTTGACGGGCTTTTAAGTGGACTTCCTCCTTTGTTGATAGCAAGTTGATGACTATTGTGTTATTTTTTCAAAATACACTTCAGGGTTGCTTGCTTGAAATGAAGGTCTTTTCTTTTCGCTACCCCTTGTTGTCTTCCAATTTTTTTAGCTTTGTTAACTTTAGTTTTTCCATTGTTATAATTTCCACATCATCCCTTGATGGTGATACTATGGGGTGACGTAGTTGGGGGTTACATTCCCACCATCCTTGGATACATTGGTGGTCCCATCCCATACATTGGAGGTATCCAACCTGGATATCCCACTATTCAAGGTAGTTTTCCCCAAGGCATTAGAAAACTAAAGGGGGTTACCTTTTGTGATTTTGTTTTGGGTTTGGACTATTTCATGGGTTCTTCCAAAATCGATGGTCCTATTTCCCCTTATCCTTCTTCTTCCTCACCCTAAGGTGGTTCAACTCCATGTCCTCACTCAAATCATTGTTTTGATGTGTGTGTGGTGGTAACCTTTTAAATCATCCTTTAAAATGAAGGGTGGTAATGACACATTATTGCCTAATGCCCTATGTCATTGCACAACTTAAACCTTGATGATCAAATTCGGCCAATGTACTCTCCTTTTTTATAATAAAAATAATGATCTTCCCTTTTTTCATTCAAAAAATTCCTCATTCTTTAAGAAAGAAGGATCAATTTTCATGTACTTGGTTTGTTTTAATGAGGGTAGGCAATAATTGTGCCCATATCCATGGGTCCAAGGGGTGGTAGATCTATCACCTTTGAATGCTGCACCTTGGATGGTTGTCTTCACCTTTTTAGTTGCTTTCAAGCTTTGCTTTCATGTTTTGAATTTGGGTTTATCGCCTCCACCTTTCAAAGGTAATCATTGATGGGGCCTTTATAATGGTCACCATAGTGGATGTGTAAATGAATTGCAAAGTATGAGTTGTCTTTTGTAATCTACCCCATATCACATCATAGCTACCCTCTTGAGTATCTACCACCTCTCCATTGGAATCCTCCTCATGTATTCTTGATGCTTTTGGGGGTTTTTGCTTCATTACCATTGCCCTTGAAAGTAGCTTAGTAGCAAATCTTCATTAAACATGACACATGTTCATGAACCTCATTCTCCTCCTTACTAGAACTTTTTGCCTAAGATCCATTTCCCTAGCGCTAATAATGATATTAATAGGCAATATTTACCTCTTAATCATCTAAAGATCCTTCCATATTGTCATTAAGGTTAGAAACACCCATGGTTACTACCATAATAAACAACACTTCCTTTGTTGTCCCCTTTAAATAAATTGCACTCAACACTCCCAATTCTTCTTCCAAAATTTGATCAAATTCTTTTTATACCCTTGAGTTTATTATACGACTCATATTTTTTTTTAAAACAATAATGTTGAATATTTTATCCCTTTTTGTTAAGTGGTAGTGCTACTATTCCTTACTTCTAGTTTACTATGGTGCAGTCAAAAAATATGTTGAAATTGTATCGAATCTTAAAGTTTCAAGTTTGGCTTTAAAGTCCTATGTTTTTTGTTGCCTCTTTTTGGATAGTCCTACAGGTTCCACTCCCTTATTCTAAATTTCGAATCTTGTGGATTCTATTATCCTTCCAACATTCACAATTCTAGCACAATTACCTTTTCTTTAAAACTATATTACTACCTTGAGCAATAGGAACTATATATCCATTGCCTATTGTTTACAAAGATTTGGAATTTTTTAAGTAACTTTCCTTTCATGTCAACTCACAACTTTCAAATGTGAAATCAACTTAACATCAAACCTACACAACCAAAATTTTGTTTTTGGAATAAAATCTCATCACACAGTCACCAAATGTATATTCATGTAGCTAATAATTGTATTACTATCAAGATAGAAGGGTGAAAATCCTTTAAGGTGTACCACAGAAGATGAAAAGGGCCTAATTTTTATAACAATCCTTTTTCACCTTATATTTTGATCCCCATAAAAAATAATGAATCAAAAGTTGTCAAAAATTTCAAAAGGACTATATTTTAGACTATTACAATTTTTAATTCCATCATAATCATCCATAAATGTGTTTTTACATGGTAAAAAAAGACTAGGTAAAAAAGATAGAAAAAGGGTGACATTGTGACAAGATTTTGGTACACTTTAAAAAATTTGCTCCCATGAGGTTGCTGGGTAAAAAACGAATTACCAAATGCAAACATAGAAGAGGAAGAGGATTTGCCTTTGGGAAGGCAATCCTACCTTCAATTTAGAATCAATAAAAAACTTAAAAGATGTTAATTATTATGAAATCTAAAATGAAAAAATGTGTGCCGGGGTGGGTGGGGGGGGTAGAAGGTAATTGCCTTCTAGTGCCTATTGGAAAGTACCTCCTCCAACCAAAAATATCATCAAAATTGTCTATCCACTCCATTATAGTTATTGCCTTCCACCAACTACCTATAAACTACTTTTATTATCTTGTTGCAACTACCTTCCAACAAATTACTAATTTACATATAACAAGTTCTAAAGAAAAAAAACTAAACTAATATGAGAACTATGGGTGAAAATCTTTTAAGGTGTACCACCCACTTGACAAAAAGGACCTACTCCTTACTATAACCTTTTTTTTCCCTATATTGGCATCCCCATTAAAGCTAATGAATCAAAAAGTGTCAAATATTTCATAACTACCATACATTAAACCATTACAATTATAATTTCCATCATATTCATCCATAAATGTGTTTTTACATGGTAAAAGAAGACTAGAGGTAAAAAATACAAAAAAGGGTGACATTGTGAAAGGATTTTGGTAGACCTTACGGAATTTTGACCTCAATAGTATTTTATATCAAACTCAAATGAACTACTATCATTGTAAAGGGGAAGTGAAAACAAAGGAAAAAGAAAAGAAAAGAAAAGAAAAGAAAAAAACGAAAATCTATAACCTTCACACATTCCCTTGTATTGTTCTTCCTTCCAACATACAAACTCTTCTCCATTCCTCCATAATCTCCTCATATAAGAATGAAATGATTCCTTTTCCTAATCCCCCTTTTCCATAAACCACATAAGGTCCACATTCCAACCACAAAAGTAGGTCCTTATCCCAAGATTGAAGGTTTGTTTGGAATCAAGAATTGGACAAGACTATTTATATAGCTAATTGTTTTTGGTTTTATATGCATGATGCAAGGGAAAACTAAAAACACTCACTTTTTGTGTTCACTTTTATCTTGCTTGGACTCATGATTTATATTCATAACACATGGATAACACTTGGGGAACATTGTAAAATCTTGGGCATTTGTTGGGATTGGTAGTGGTTTACAAATGGTTTATGTATCTCTTTAAATGTCTTGTTAGTCAATATGTTTTCAATCCCTAATTTATTATGCATTTGCATATGATGGTTACCAAAGATGGAGAGAGTGCAATTATTGAAGTTTAGAATAGAGGAGGTATTAGCATTAATGAGGTGGCATTTACTTGGTTAGGACAAGGGATTGATGAAGGCATGCATGTAACAACATGGTGATCTACTTATTTGGGTTGCAATTTATGGCTTGTTTGATTTGATTTTGGAATTCAAATTTAAAAAAAAATCTTCTTGTACTTTTTTCCATGGAAAAAAACCTTTATGTCCATTTTTTGCAATGATTTTGTGGTTACAAAACACATTCTTGATCATTTGAAATGTGATCCAGTATTAAATTGCTTATTGATGTGTTTCTAAAATTAAATTTGGGCATTTCATGCATGGTGTTTTTTTAGTTACACAAAATCACCACCTTCCTTCATTACTCTTCATGTCTTTAATTAAGACTAAAAAGTCAAACAAATATATGATGCCAAAATTCAACTTTAACATGAAATAATAGTGTAGGAAAAATAAATTCCCTCACATACAATACCCCCCCCCCCCCTTTGATGCATGTAGTAGGAAAAATTAACATACTATGTTAATTGCTTCAAAAAATTTTGGGTGAAAGTCTATGAATTGCATTTTTTGTCGTATTTTGTCCATGACCAATTTTACTTTTCACTTTAATCACATGTTAGCTTTCTCACCTCCCAATTTTTGTCCTACTTTCACTACATTTTATTATAATTGTCATTGCAATTTTATTTCAACCCCGTATATCCACTATGTGTCAGATTTGTCTTTGTATATATATGAGATGCAAAGTGATGTAAGTAGAGACTTGCATTAGTACATCTACCTTTTGCATTATGGTTTTCCACTCAATGTCATTGAGATAGGAATCCATAAAAAGTTTTTGAAAAGATCTTTAAAATATATGTTTGAAAGAAATTTTTTATATTGTAAAAGTTGTAAGAGCTTATGAAAAGCCAGGTTGGTGGAAGGTTCTAAAAGACTAAAATGGCAAAAGGTTCTAGAAATTTGATGAACTGTTACATAATTTTAGGTAATATAAATGAGAAGCCTAAAGGGCACCACCTTTTAATATAAGATTTTGCTTTGCATTCATTGTTAAATATTTAGTTTTGCTAAGATTACATAATCCTTTCCTTGAATATTTGTCCTGTCCTTGACACCACTTGTTTTCCAAAACCTTTTTTTTTTTTTTCCCCCCATAGAGGTGTTTTGTATGAAATAGAGGGTTGCAATTTGGATCTCCCCAACCTTTGAATGGACATACCATCCACAATTGCACTAGGTAAACTACATTACCAATTACTTAAGTTTGGTAAGTATTTCCCTTTAATGCAAGCTTATCCTAGTTAGGTCAATTGAAAAATTCTTATCATGCATGCTTCATCTTAAACCAAATTTACAATTGAAGAAAACAAAAAATATATATTACAACTCTTTGAAATAAATCATAATTGAAATATTTTATAATATTTTTCTTTAGCAATTACTAGAATTTAATAAATATACGGGTACCATCTATCCAACAACTATTATATGTAGGACACTATTAGACCCACCTAATGAATTCTTGGGTGTTTTAGGTACTTAATTGAAAATCGTATAAATTTGAACACCTCAAATCTGCTTGTTGTTAGTGACGAATAATCACATCAAAACATGGGGAAAATGTTAGGCAAATAACCTACCAATGTTCTTTAAAAAACAAGTAAATTGTAATGAATAATTATGTAGCATCTCCAAAGCTGGTAGACAAAACAACAAATAGGAAAGACAATTTCAACACAACATACAAAATACTCTTTGAGCAAAAACAAGACTTACTTTCATTCCAAGAGCTTCAAAATGCCAAAAATTACATTGCATTCACATGAACAAAAAAAAACCCTTTGACCCCTTCCAAGAGAAAGCTTCAAGGCTGTTAGAAAATGGTGGGGGTCTTGAAGAAAATGAAAATCCTTAGAAATCTTCCTAAACTACTAGTTACTCAATCTTATCCTACATTTAGAATTTGGAACTAAAGTCAAAAGTTATAGTTAAATATTTAGTTTTGAATATAAACAACTAACCTGTAAGTAGAACATTTTCAATTTGGTACCCATTTTTGGCTATGTACAATTTTTGGTTCTGTCGTAAAATTGGTTATGCAACATTTTCAGTTCCAAAAGTGCAAGTCTACAAAGTTGGCCTAGAAAACTTTCTACCCTTAACAGACACCATGACAAACTCACTTGCCAAAACCTTAAACCTTTTTTCATTTAGAAATTAAACAAAATTTTGTTGCAAATGTACTTACCAATCCACAAAATTCTTTCATAATTTCACATGGTATTTTCCATAAGTCCATGAACTCACCTCCAATACATTTCCAATCCCTTTCAACCAATACCTAAATTTCCACAAAGAAACTAAAATGTAACATGTGATACTTGCATTTTTTTTTGTTGGAACATCTTTTTTGTAAAGAACCTAGCAACACTGTAAATTGACTCTTGAAAGCCCACCATTATACTTGCTCATGTACATAGTTTAAAAAATAATCTAGACTCAATGCATTGTTCCATTTGTTGTTGGGAGCATGCAATGCTTGTGTATCAAACATATGTTGCACCATCATGTGCAATCATCAATATATAACCACAGTTGCAAGAATCCTTCCCCACCTCTCATCTGTGGTGATTCTACTTGCTGAAATTCAAGAGAACAAGAAAGAAGTGAAGAAAGAAGAAATGGAACACAACAAAGGAAAAAGGGAGCATATGGCCCGACACACTAGTGAGAAGTAGGAACTTTTCGTGAAATAATGAACTGCCCATTTTTTGTAATAATAAAATGTGAAGGTCCATTAACACAAGTCCATTCGCACTTCACACCATACTTGAGACCCAGGCCCACTTGAAATCCAATTTCCAATTTCCATGGTTCTTTGAAACGAGTTCATGGGATTTTGATTAAATCATAGCTCAAGGGCTCTCAACTTGTCTGTAAAGTGGGCCTTCAAAACTATTCAGGGTCATATCAGTTTAGACTGCTGTTGAGAATGTCAGAGTATTTTCGTGGTGGTCTTGCAAATTGTCAGCCCACACTTATGTTGAGGATGAGGGTCCTGGCGTCTTTACATAATTTAAAAGGAAGTTGCAGATTGTGTCATGGATTACATACCTCTATGTGTGCTGTATAAACAGTAGCTCCAGGAGGCTGTATTATTCAGGAATTTTCTAATTAAAGAAGCAACTCTGTCCCCACAAGTCATGCTCCTGCCATTAGCCTAGGCCAAAATAGGTGATGAACACAGTTGCTAATAGAAGTTTTGCTTGGCCAATGAGGAATTGCAGCATACAATCAGTAGACCCATTCTTTTGGGGGATGGTCGGGGCTGTTGGACTTTTGTTGTTCCCAATATGTTCCCATCAATTTCTCACTGAGTTCTCATCCAGTTTGTAATGAGTTCCAAACATTTCCCCAGGTTCTGAATGTGTTCCCTAACATGTTCCCAATAGAACCTCACTTTGTCCCATCTGCTTGGCCCACCCTTGTCCTCTTGAACCTCTCTATAGATGGGCGAATATTGAGAGTTATATTTTTCTATGTTTGGAGCCAATACTTCTATATTGGGAGTCTTCAAAGTTTCAAAACTTTTTTGTTATGGGTTTGATCAAAGGGGAGGACTGCAAAAAAACAAGAATTCTGAACTTGGAAGGCACCCACCAACTGGACTGTATTCTTCCAGGAATTTCTAAAGAGGCAACTTATAAGGAGGCCTGCTCAAATCACCCACTCACTCAGCACCAACAAATTTTTTTCAATTGCTGAAGGTTGACAGATTCATTATCATGTAATGGGATACTGATAATGGCGTAGCTCAATGAGACACTAGTGCTTCTCACCTACTCCTCTCACCCTGGCTTTGGCCTTAGCAAGTGGCTTTCACAATTTACAATCTATTTGGGCCCAGATCCACTTGGCAACTAGGTAAACTGCAGCAAACAAAAGTATATTACATCTCATGATAGCTTATTCATTAGTCTGGAAAGGAAAACATTCCCAATGTCCTGGAATGAAAATGAAATCCGGTCCCTAGAGACATGACATATCTATCACAAATTGGATGCTTTGGGGGCCATGTGGGGCACAAGGAGCCTGCAACTAGTGAAGAGGCCAAATTTGAAATAGGTGTCATATCATGTTATCTACATATGGGCTCCTTTGTTAACACACAAAAACACCGACATTGACAAAGGTCCAGATCCAATGCTTGTGTCTCAAGATTCATGAGGAATGAACGTAGTAACTTCAGTTAAACCACCTCAACGGTTTCTATGCATGTATCTGGATTTTGAAGCATACATGTAAGTTTGACTATTGACGAGGCTAGGGTGAACCAGCACCTACCTTCATACTTGATACCTGATACCTTCAACTGCTTGAGTAAGGCCTCTTTTAAAGCTAGTAGTTAGAGGAGGAAATGATACATTTGGAATTAGAGATCCCCATTTTGTCTAGCGCTGGGATACCTACAAAGTTTAGAAGCAACCCAATAAAATGTGCCGGTTCAACCCATGCTTAAGAGGAGGGGTTCGTTAATGCAGAGGATTAAGTAATGGCAGCGTTGGAGTGTACATTACTACACTGTAGAACAGCCCACCCAACCTCCCAAAGAACCCAACTCCTGCAATAAGTCATAGGGCATATGGAGTCTGTTAAACAATCATACTCAAGCATAATCGAACCATCCAGGACTTTTCTGCCACATCTGTGGGTGGATTGCTGTACATACCAGTGTTGGTCTGGTATATAGGGTCATTGACTGGTATTGATACTGGTATCAAGTTCCAGATCAATCTGATATCTAATGTCAAGTACCTGGTTTGATACCAGGATACCCCAATTTTAGGGTTAGAAAGAAATAGAAAATACCAGATCAGTCTGGTGGTAGGTTTGATACTAGTCTCAATGCTCATGTTAGGGAGCGCACATCTTTGCTTCTTTGATATAATCATTGTTACTTTTTGTGAGTTACCAACTATGCTGAGAGCTTTTAGGGTTTTTGTAGGTTAGCAACCTTTCATTTTTTGCAATGTGGTGTTATATGTGGTGTTGGTGCTTGCCATTGAAGCCTTCCTATTATTTAGTTTGCTTACCTCTTTTCATCTTATTTGCTCAAGTTTCTTTGTGTTTCAATCCATGTCTAAAGTTGTGCATCTTACATTGATACCAATATATATCAATGTATATATGCAACGTTACTTTTGTGTTACAATATGATAATGATCAAAACCAAAATCTACCTTGATAGCAATGATCATTTCATTTACTAGATGGTACAACACTAGACATAAGTATATTGATGCCATTACAGATCCCATTCACAATATTTGTGCTATTTATATTAGCTAATTTCTAAAAAACTTCAAATACAAATATTTGGTTGGTATCTCATGTTGAAACTTATATGCCAAGACCATACTAGCATACAAAATTCTTGATACTAGGCCAAAAATGGTACATATTGAACAAAATCTAGACCGTTTCATTATGGTCACCTTGTCACCTTTATGGTCAATATGTGGTAGCCATAAAATCAAATTTCAATTAATCTATTATTTAGTATTTTGGCCAATTTAAATGTAGGGTGAAACCTAAAGTAATGGGTTAATTCCCTACCATTTTTTTCTCATGATACATGATATTCATTGGGTGTTCCAAGAAAAAACAAAAAATGGGGGGCATTTGAAAAAAATGGTCCACTTTCACACCCTATCAAGTTGGCATATTACATTTTATGAAACATTTCTTGAACAGTGGAGGAAAAAATACATTAGGTACCATGCACTTTAATTATAATAAAAATTAATGCAAGTTTTCATAATTGGCTTATTAATCCTATATGATAGAGTCTAGCAATATACTTCAATAGCTTAAACATATACCTAGGTGCATTCATTCTAATAGAAATTAATCTTATGTGTTGAAGTGATTTCTTATCCTAAGATATCTTGAAAATATTTCATGTTTTAAGTTGAAACAATCTTTAAAAAAATTATCACCTAAAAGGATGTTTCATTATACCATCATGTAAAGATGTGTTAAAAAAATCTTCTCCAAAATATCTCAAGTTTAAAAAATCTCCCAAAAAATCAAAGTCCTTATGGTGCTTTTGAAACATTGGTTACAATGTTTAATGAATAATTTTTAATATTCTATCTTCATTAGATTCATTCCAAATCATATCACACGTTTTCATAATATATTAGAAACATTGTGATGTAAACACATTAAAAGCTTACATCATTAGCATTAAAACATGAAAAACCAAACAATGGTTACATTTGTTATGGCTTTTGTCAGTGTGAATGCACCCGCCTTCAAATCTTCATTCATTTGTGTCATCGAATTGCATGCTTCCATAAATTGACCATAACTATTATTTGAAAGTTACCTATTTTATTATTGGGGTTCTTTTATGAAGAAATTTGGAACAAAGTTCCTTTTGTGAATATGCTACATATCCACTAACACAGTAACATTCAATAGGTAACCTTTGAATGTCTCCATTTGAAGGTGAATCACCTTACAAACTAGAAGCCCCTAAAAAAATAACCTTACCTTGAAATTGATGCATTTCATATATGTTAAGGAATTCTAGGTAGGTGATTAGGCATTTTATAAAGGAAAACCCAATTGTTTAACTAATTTTGTGTAATATGGAAACTAATGGTTTTTGATGGATGATGTAAACATTACAAGCAAGAAACATGTGCAACTAGTTAACTATAGCTTGTTTTCAAGAATACAAATGTACATAAGTTTGGGCATGCCCACAAATGTTACGAAATAAGATAACCGTTTTATTCATATTTGTTATGTGTATTTGATCACACACAATGCTTGAAATTGATAATGGATAAAATCATTGAAATGAAGGTTGCTAGGACAAAGGTTTGAAAAAGTTGAAACATGTGGGAAAAATGATCTTGAAATGAAGCTTAGGAAAGATGGAATGTGGGGGAAAAAAAAGGATGAAATTATGAAGGCCTAGAAAGCTAGGATTTGTGTTGATTTCCATGTTCCTTGTTTGTTGAAACTTTCATAATTCTTTTTTAAAATTTTAATTTAAACATATCACACTATTTTTTAATGTTTAATTTGCAAAAGATATGCAAAGGCATGTGACACATGGTGATAATTGTTAATAGACTACATCAATGATTACCATGTATTTGTACTTGATTTCAATGAGTGCAAAAGGAATGACAAAGGAGGTTTTCCTCTTAATTTTAAGTTTGTTGGTTCTTTTGTGAAGTAATTAAGATAACTTATTACATATATTTCTTTTGTATTTTTCACTATTAGTTCAAAAAAGAAACGTACAAGTTAGAAAAGTAAAATTGTCACTCTTATTTATAAAACATGGAATGATCACATGATTGTTTTTTCTTCATTTCTTTGTTTGAATTTTTTTTGGGTTTGATTGAACTCAAAAAGTTTTGTGATGATTGTGTGAGATTATAGGAGCTTTGAGTTTTGAAGTATTATGACTAGAAATTTTATTTGAGACATGCATTGCTTGTTAGTTGCATCATAGTTACAAAAGACTCCTACCTTGTTTTAGAATATGGAAATTAAATTGTTTTCTTGAATTGCAAAAGAATATGATATTATAATAATATTAAAATAATATGTGGTCTTTTGACATTAATATAAACATCTTGAACTACATCATGCATCATATCACACTATATAGCTCAATTTTCAAATGGAGATAAGGTGGATTTTTTAGATTTGGAGAACAATATATGAACAAGTTATAACAAGTAGTAGTTTGGAATTAAATATGTAGAGAAAGTGTATACCATTGGAAAGCAACATTTCTGAAATTGTACTTCAAATAATGGATTTTTAAACATTGAATGTTAATGGGTAATTGCAAGTTATGGTGTGCTTAAATTTTCATCACACGGTGTTTCTTTAATAATTCTCTTCACTAAAATGGTCCCCAACATTCTTTCATTACTACAAAATGTGGGTGTAGTTCACTAGTCCTTGTTCACTAGACTAGTGAATTCACTTAAAATTCAGTGAAATAGGGACACATTTTGTTGTAATGTTTGTATCATAAAATCATACTTGTTTTTATGAAGAATACTGTTATACTATTAAACTCAAGTTTAATCACAATCAAATTCTTTATATTGAACACATGATGAAAATTTTTAATTTCCTCCAATTTTATCATAATACATATTTTACATGTAAATGAACTTTGATATTTCCATTTTTGTCAATTAGTATTCCAAAAGGACCCATTTAAAAATAATGTGGGGGATCAATTAATTGAAATTATGATCTAAAGTGTATTGGCAAACACTTGATATTTAAATAACTTTTGAATGTCTATAAAATGACCTGATTTTCAAAAGTTTTTAGGAGAACTTTCTAAAATATATATTTGCAACGTTTTCATTCTATTATGTTCTTTCTGATGTATAATTTTAAAAAATGAGTCCTTTTTTTAATTTTTAAAAAGGTGATTCCATTGTCATGGGAAGAGGATGGTGTTCATAAGACACATGTTTTTAATGTTTAATTTGGCCCAAAATGGACTCCTAAAGTGCCAAGAAAAATCCAAAATAACTTATGTCTACCTTAATATAAATGATTGTATCATTTTTCAAAATGTTTGTCATTGTTTGTGGAATGAAAATATGCAACGTGTAAATCATAATAAACATTACATGTATCCATGTTGGATGAATGAAAATCGATGTAAATGCCATAATGAATGCAACCAATTCCTCATGAGACTTATATGGCCATGGACCATTAGCCTCAATAGTTAGTTGCAAACAAGTTGCATGCATTTTTTATTTATATACATCCACATAGATTTTCATATAAGTTACAACATGTTTAGCATGCAACTATTGCAATTTGTCCAATAACACTTTGGGGCATAGAAATACTTGGAGTTCCAAATGGTTGTTATAATTAGAAAATCCAATTGTAAGGCAAGTTGCAAAACTTGTTGTCTCATATTATTCCATCATAAACTCATGTTGTTTCATTTGGTCCATGTTGTTTTCATTTGCTTTCTTTGGCCATTAAATTGAATGTGAACTACTCCCAAATTAAAGTTCCTCCTTCAAGAAATGACATGCCCTTAAACTTGTCAAAGAATTAAACCAAAGCATGGCATCCATGATTAGATATATGATTATATGTTTCTAGTTGTAAATGACATTTACAATTACCATGACTATCAATTGAATTTAATTCCTTGTAAAGGTCATGTAATCACGTATGTGGTTCTAGTCATAAATTTTTGATGCACCCCTAGGTTTGTCAATTAGTATTGAAAGTAAAAACCTTTTTTATTCCTAAGTTTGTAGTGGAATACAAACCCATGGTGTGTTTCATAACTACTAAGACAAAAAAAAAAGGAATGGAAACTCCAAAATAAGACTTGGACGAATTTACAAGTGGGGGTGTAAGGTGAAATCAACCTAAACAAACCAAGAAAGAGGGGTTAGTGCAAGTTGAAGTTAAAATGGCTTACATACAAGCCACAAGTAAACCAAATTCACAAGACACATTACAACTCAAATTTTGACATGAGACACCATCTCCCCTCCTATAATATATTTTGTGACTAGCATAAGGGTGACATCAAGTGGCAAAAAGACTTGGGATCCCAATTTTTTTGTTTTGCCCAAATTATGAATTTCATAACTTTGTGAGATCATAATTCCCACATAGAAGTTCTAATTGAGGAGTTATCAATCATTATTGAAGAGTCCTAAAACCACTTGGGGGGGAAATTTTGTAACCTTCAAAGAGACCATTTCAATGCCATATGACATGTTCAATTTGAAGGTCATTTGACCCCAATTTTCCATGTTCTAATGATTGGGAATCAAACCACCAAATTGATTCCGAACCTTTCTTTCGGCCATTTAACTTTTAGCTCACAACTCCACATGGAAAATGTGATTTCAATTTTGATATGTAAACTTCCATACCTTTCCAATGGTATATTGAGGCCAATTTTGGACCATATTTATTACTTACACATGTTCCTAAACCATTTGGGAGTGTTGGGATTCAAACTCTCTCGCACTTGTGGGTGTTTCAATCCAAAAACTCTCTTTTGACCTACTCCCCTTCTCATGCTTTAGCTTTGGTCATAAGCTCAAGGTTAGTGTCATGACAATGTGAGTCCAAGTGTGGTTGTGGTGTCTTATGTGATTATATATGTTGTTGTGAATGGTATATTTTATAAATATAATAGTGATGGAAAATGGTTTCCATGATTATATTATTGGACGTATATAAAAAATATGATAGATTCATTCTTGGTCAACAAATTCAAAAGTAAAAGACCAGATAAATAATTCTAGTGACAATGAATTCTCATCGAAGATAGTTTAGGTAGGATGACAATAGGCTCCCAATAGTATTCATCCTACCATGTTCCTTTCCATACTAGGCTAAAATGAATTATTCTAATTCAAATTTTGTTATATAACTACTAGAATGATATTTTTATATAGAGACCTTTTATATGGTTGGAACCTTTTGGATTTCTTGTTTTTTTTATTCTTGTTACATGCATCTTTTGAAATCTCTTTATTTTCTTTCTATTGGAAGCTTGCTATGGTTTTGTTTTTTTTTGACAACACTCATGGCCTTTCTTTTCATTTTTACTTGTATAGTGTAAGAAAGGAAAATGCATTGCATTTTGAAAATTTTGATAAATCTTTCTTTGTTTTCTATTTATTGCAATTTTGTTGTACAATTCCAAATGTATGTACAAGTTTATTGTCATTGGTAGTGCATAGCAATGTGGAGCCCAAGTTATTTTTTATTATATGATGTGTGGTAAATCATGACAAGCACACACTACTAGAAAAATATGATTATGTTTTGTTAATAACAATGCAAAATAGATGAATGTAATGTGTTTGGACTCTTATATGATTAAATATGTCCAATTTGATTAAAATAAAAAATCAATATGTAGATTTGTTTATATTGAACATAAAGTGGATTGAGTAAAATATTTGGAATAAATGATTGGTTTGATTTAACTATGGAAACTTTTGTCCAATGTTCATTGTGATTGAAATTTTAGTCATAAAAGTTGCATTAAAACCATGTTATGTAATAACGATAAAATGTCATGTGGTTGCTTTTAGTTTATTTCATAATAAATAAATTAAAAATTCAAACTAAACTTAATCTACCCACTTATTTAATCTAGTATAACAACGTAAACTAGGTAGACCATGCAACTCAGCCTAGGTTAATTAACTTAGTTAAGCACATAAATACGTTGTATATGTATGAAAAATTGAACCCCTGACCTTCACATTAAACCTTTCACCACCGCATCTTCAACAATATATTATATCATCATATTATAATGATTTTTTTTCTAATCTACCTATGTAGCCTAGTTATCTAACTAGTTTGTGTAATTGCCTACCTATCTAGCCTTCTTATTTAGTTAACTACTTAACTACCAAAATTAAATTATGTAAATAAATGTTCATGGTCATAAAATCTAGGTAAGTAGGTAGCATTTAGCCTAGCTAGCTAATTATCTATAACTTAATTATTTACTTGCCTTCCTACCTTTCAATTACCAACATTGAACCTACCACCCACCAACAAACTTACCTTCCTACCTACCTACTAACAACTTTGAACCTTCCTATCACATAATTACCTACAACGTGCCTACTTATTTCCTACTTATAACTTGTAGGTATTATCAACCCCCAACCTACTTATCACCAATTTATTTACCTACAACCTAACTACATACCAATTGCTTGTGTATCTATCTATTTAAATTTTTTTGATATAATTCTAGAATTTAGAGATGTATAGAATGAATGCAATGACATAAATGACTATTTTGGTTGACCCCAATTTAATGTAGTCATTACATAATTGATTATAGTGCTGGACATTAATCATATACTCAGACCACTATTAAAACTTGATAGTATTAAAAGACATGTCAGTGATTACATGATTATAGTCACATACTTACAAAATGTTTTAGTCATGAATGCCTATTTTAATGTAGTGAGAGGTATTATTGACAACAATTTTTTGATTGTGGATTATAAAAAAGAGAGTAAAATGTAGGGCATGTTTTATAATTCTTGGCATTAAGATGAGGGATTGCAAGAGATCTAGGAAGACTAAGATGAGGCAAATTTTCACGAACATTTTTTAATCACTCAAATTGCACAAACCAAACAAGAGGACAATTAATGCATTTGGAACTAGTTTTAATGCACCCACTCACAAGATTCACAATGGCTTAAACTTTGGGAAAACACATCACCTTCTTTATAGTATACTCTCTAGCTTTTTGTAGCACTTGCATTGAAATGGTCATTTTCCCCTAGACTTCCATGTGGAAGTCCCAAAATTGGGACATTATGTGCTAATTTTAAAAAAGTATTAGTATTCCTTTAAAACACATCCTTTTTGAAAATGCAACCTTGCATTTCAAAATTCTTGTTGACATCTTTTGAAAGAGCTAAACATTATTCAATTTGGAGCTGTTTTATCTTTCAAATTGGCTTTTGAACATTCTAGATTTTTGAGGAGTGATGATTCCCGAAGTGAAAATGACTTTAAGAGTCATAGGGATGCATCCCTTGACTTTTAAAGGCTTTCAATTTTCATTGTCTTTAGCTCACCTTATGTTTTGGTTTTACCATTGGCTATTACCTTTAGTCCTGGTGATGAACCTAAAGCTAAGGTTGCAACATAATAAAATGTCAATATTGCTAATTTGAAAGAATTTGTAGTCTAAAACAACAAAATGAATGATGAAGAATGAAAACCGTCAAAGAAATCAACAAGCAACAAAAGAAAATCAGCAAATTATTGAAAGCATAACAATTTAACATGTTCATCAATGTCTTTCAATTATAATTGAACAAGTCAATTGATCAACAACAAACATATTAAAAAAAAGAAAGTTGAACCATTCAAATGACAAAAGAGTCAATAAAACAATTCAATGAACAACAAACTATCATAAAATACTAGAACTTCAAACAATCAAATCAATACATGACAAACATGTTTAGACAAAAAAGAAACAACCCAATAAGAAAATCGTCCAAATCATCTAGTAATTAACAACTCAACAAGTTAATCAAAGAACAAATAACAAGAAAAAACCAATAAGTACAAAAGAACAAAGAACAAACCATGTCATGCATGATACAGAAGCAATGTGAATAGTTGCAAGGCAAAACTACCCAAATTTGAAACTTGAAATTCAAATTTCATTTGAGATGGAATGACCCCTTGCCTTGTTTGAAACATGCAATAAAAACATGAGTGTGTTGAAACATAACTGACAACTGAAGGAATGTTTTAATTGCTCTACTTATCTGGTTGTACTATCATGCACCTCAACTATTGTGGATGCATTAAAAGCACAATTCTCCCGTAACATTGTGAAAATCAGGTATGCACAAGCCAACATGATTTGTGTCAAAAAGCAAAACCACGACAAACTTTTTAGCCTTCCCCTAGGGAAAAGAATGGAAACATCTAACAACATGAAGTTGAATTAACAAAACATAGAGAAGACAGAGGGAAATATTTCAATGTTTTATTCTAATTTTCCCATTGTGAAATAGGGTGATCATTGTATTTTCCCATTGTCATACAAACCATTTCATGTTGGCATAGGGGAAATTCAAGTTTTTCTTGATAGTCCCACATGAGATCCTAAAAGAGTTTGTTGTGAACCTCCATCTGCAGATAATAAGAAGTCTAAGGCCACCTACTGATTTAAAATCATAGTGGCCAAATATGAAAAATTGACAATAGGGTGATGCAATAGTACCATTATTATAGCTTCTACGCCCCATTCTCAGAGCCAGAGCAATACCCAAAGAAATTGACAATCTTCTATTTTATGTAAGTTGTTGTTCCAGCCTAGGTAGCAAGCGGCAACAGATGGTTCAATGACGTCTAATGGGGATTTCTAAACTAGCCAGGAGCTAAGTGTTGTTGTCTCATTGCATCAAGAACAAGACTTGAATCAAATGTTCTTTTTTCTACGAGCAAACAAAATTGCAGCTTTGCCTTCTCAGAGCATCATACCACATTGAATTCTACCCATATCATACAATTAATTTATTTAAATGCTTATTTCAGGCTCCAATATAAGAAGTAGGATTGTTTATTTCAGAATCTAAAGCATATTTGTAAGAAACTGTTGACCTTTTTTTGAACAGTTGCTGGTTTCGATTGTCTTCTTGCCAATCTCCAAAGGGGGAGGCTGTATGCAGTCCACTTACACCCATGCTCATGTCAGTGTGGGACATGGACTGCCCACCATGGTTCAAACAGCAAGCCTACCAAATTTAGATGCAAAACTCTTGCTAGTTTGCACAGCCAAATGGAACATATGGTCTAGGAAGGTTTAGTGATATTACTGTCTGTGGCAATTTCCTTGAATGATTTGTGAAAGGACCATGTTGGCCGCTTATTGGGAAAAGTTGGTCATAAAAAAGGTTCAGAGTAATCGACTTGTAGGGTTTGAAGTTGTTTAAGAATCAGACAAAGTCCTTACTTGAGACCCTACCTATCTTTATATCAACTATAGAGGCATAGCAAGACCCTTATGGGCTGGGCATTCCTAAGATGAAAACCAAAAATTGGCCCATATCTTTCCATGTGTTGTCCTAACAGGGTCTCAAATATTTAAAAATTGAGTACAACCTTTGATCTGATTTGGTGGCACTTCTCCAATTTAAACTCCACTTTCAGCTCCCCTTTCAACTTGGAATACATTTGTCTGGCAACTTGAAATAAATAGGCTTCAGTTGGCGATTGTGAGAAGTGCATGGGAATGAGGATTTTTGTTTATTTGGGATAACTTTCACATACAAAGACCTACCTTGTCGTTACACTAGATGGTTGTCAGGTTGGGAATTAGGTCAGGTATCAGGTCTTGAGTATTTCAAAATCAATCCTTATGTGTAAATGTTGGTATTATTAAAGAAAACACCAAGAAAATTGATAACCAAGGGCACTTACTTCAACAAACAAATCCATACTTCATGGGTCTCAAAAGATTGACACCCTGTGTGGCACAGGAAAAGAAAATTTCACAAAGACCTTGCTCTCCGGGTTATGGATAAAATGTGAAGAACCAGCCAATACTGGACAGGACCTTGTGTGCAGCCCATGTGTCTCTTCAAACTATCTAGATGTTTTGGACTACCCTCAAAATCAAACAAACAACACCTTTGCCTGGTTTCATCCTGATCACTATTACAGGGAATAAAGAAGCTGCATTGTGAAGAATAGTTTTTTCTTTCAAGAGGAAAATTTGAAAAGCAGGCCTTTTCTTGAAGAAGGCAAAGCAATGCACACCAAATGCACCACTGATGCAGTAACCACATATTCCCCATTCCACAATGTTTAATTTCCATTTTTATCAATCTTCAATGAGATTCCAGTTGGTTTTGGGAGGTACACAGAAACATAGCATAACCCACTCTCATACTAATGGGTATATATGAACTAATAAACCAAAATGAACCTCAACTAATCTATCAAAATCCAGTTCTTACCAGGAACAAAGGCTAGTTAAAATTACATACAACTACTAAGACTCATCTAAACCTGCTACTGCCTATAGTTGTAAAGATAATAATCATTGTTCTTTTTTCTTTCCCATTTTTCACAAAAAAAGAGACCTTTACTTCGCAGAATGTCATCCGCTGAAATAAACACCCAAAGGACACTGAAATGATGTGTAGCTGGTAACATGTCTATGGTTTCAAGCAGACTAGCTATCCATGTAATGGTGTTATTATTATTATTATTAATTCAAATATTTTTCCAAATATTAACTACCTCTTCCAAGTCTAGCTACCTCACTCCTTTCCCTTACCTATTTACATGCCTTTTTCATTTCTGTGTTATCTAATAAAATCTACAATTGACTTTAATAATGATGAACGATTGAGAATCATATTGGAATATTTGAGAGAAATAAAAAGAAGAGAGAGACAAGCATATTATAAAATTTGAATATTGTAAAGAGAGTATGAACTATATGTAATTATATATTTTTTGAATTGACACTATAGAACCTTCGATTAATCCTGAGCTTTTTCCTTGGTCACCCAGTTCTAGCACTACTTATTACTTAGAAGGGATAATGCACTAGAGCTTCCCAGCTGTTTTTCCAAAAGCTTTTAAACAGATTCTGCAAGTGGGAAAAAAAACAAAAAACAAAAGAAACTCTATGTGGCCCAGCCATAATGACCCAAGCTCGTAAGTGTAAACTGTAAACTACCTCCGAGTGGCAAGAGTAAACCTGTGAAAGAGCACCAGAAGAGTATGTCATCTACCACAAAACATCACCTACCATCAAGGTGATGCCTCAACAAATGTGTCATGGATGAAAGGGGGATTTGATATGCGATTGTGCCCAAAGTGATGGTACCATTGGATTATGTGACACAGCACTCGTCAGTGCACCATCCATTGGGACCTTGGTAACCTATTCTCTAGACCCTCCTACTTCCGCCTGACACTACCTAGGAAAGTACCTATATTTTAAAGTAAGTACAATAAGTACATAGGTAGTGAATACCTGTGGTTACTATGTAGTTAAGTAAGAAGGTAAGGCACTTGGTGACTACTAGGTAGGTACATGTGGATAGTTAGTTGTTAGTACATTGCTAACTACGGTGGTTATCTATGTACTAACCACAGTTGGTGCGCTTGTGGGTGCGATGGTTTACTCTGGCCCCCTTTTGTTAAGCCAAATAGATTGGAGCAGACGTGGGCCCAGCTGACATAGTGGGGTCACACAGAAAGGACAATGACAAACTCTAAGGAAGTAGGTAGTGAATATGAGTGGTTACTACATAGGTAAGTAAAGAAGGCAAGGCACTTGATGACCATTAGGTAGGTAGATAGTAGATACTTGTGGATGGCTAGTGCAGAGCTAACTATGGTGGTTAGCTTTGTACTAACCACAGTAGGTGCGCTGGTGGGTACTGGTTCACTCCGGCCCCCTTTTGTTAAGCTGAATAGAGTGGAACAGGAGTGTGCTCAGCTGGTAGGTGCTGGTTCACTCTGGCCTCCTTTTGTTAAGCGAAATGGATTGGAGCAGAAGTGTGGCCAGCTGACATGCCATGGGGTCACACAGAAAGGACAATGACATACCCCATCTCTCGATTCAGTCTTTTGCAGGTGTGTTTGTTTGTTCGTAGGTCCCCTCTAGAGAAAGAGCTTGGGGGAAAAAAAAAGTAGCAGTGGGAAGCACTTCATCTTCCATTATATTATCTAAATGTCATCTCTGTCTCGTCACCACTTGATCTTTGTTCCCTCTGACCCTCCTTGTTTAAAGAAAAGAATTGCAGGAGTGAGACAGGACGAGTTCCGTGCAGTGTGTGTGTGTGTGTTCCCCAGCAAACACAAAGTTTGTCATGTTTCTTCTACGTCCATTAATCAGGCAGGCAAAGCTTTCAAACACACTCCTGCAACTCCTCAAGTGCAGCAACTCTATTGATGCTCTATTATATTATAGCTATGAGTGTAGGTTTTTTTTGCTCTGTTTGGTTCAGTTCAGAGCTGGTGGACTAGTCAATTCCTGAATTTTGTATATTGTAAGTCGTTTTGGAAGTTGTGAGTAGTACTAGTGTTTGATACTAACTGATGAAGCTTCTCCTTTGCATCTTGTTGTTAATCGTGGCTTGTCCAGATGGGGGCGCTCTTGGAGCACGACAGTAGCTTATGCTCAAAACTCTCGGCTCTGATCTAGAGAGTTTCAACCTGGTGACTCGGTGAGTGATTCTTCCCGTGGCCTGCTTTTGTTTCAACAGTTTCCAGTACATTTGCCCTCATGTTATGGCACTTGGCCATGCCTAAGTTCTCCATCCACATCTTCAAGGGCCGTGTTTGTAGTCTGTTTCTCCAAACTCTAAAACCTTCTGATCGTTTTTCTCCGTTATGCTAGTTCCAGCTGCTGCTTCTATTGTACTGATCCGGTAGAGAGCTAGCTGTTGTAGTTGGGATTAATGAACACATGAAACACCCATGTGAGCAGAAATAGAGAAGGAGTGAGTGACGCATGAGTCCGGCCAGACTTATATTTTTCTCTTCTTTCTCTTTCCAAGAGATGCTGGCAGAAGGAGATCTGGAAAGCGTGCAATCTGTCTCTTTCACGGCTCTTCGTATGTGCGCACTCACAAAGTGCTTGCAATTGCGTTGATTTTTTGCTGGGTGAAGCAAAATCGTAATCACACTGCAGTTTATGCAGGTCGCTTGGAGGAAAAGTGTGAGCTCGCATTGAAACAAAACAATCAGTATGAACTGTTGTTTACCGGTCTTGGTTGGATATATGCAGTTGGTCGTTGAGCCCTAGTACTAAAATATCCGCTTTTGACAACTGATCTGCTTGCTAGGCGAGAAGGACGTGCAGCATATCAGAGTAGCGAAGCTCTTGAGGGTTGAAAGTGACGACGTTATTCGCGGTTGAAGTCTAGATACTTGTAAGCGCAGGATCGAAGCTGCAGAGTTACATTACCATGGCGTCCATGGCGTCTGCTTCTCCAGACATGTCGTTGCTGTCCAGCCATTTCAACAAAATTGCGTCCGGAACGGGGGATATGCGAAGCTCGTCGCCACACTCGACATCATCTCTGGCATCATTTTACAACTCGTTTGTTAACAGTCCATATTCTAGCTACCAATCCGTTGGCAGCAGCTCGCCCGGCGGTGGCGGTACTCATCCTGGTTGGTGTCATGGCCAGTCAGCTACTGTGGATTCGTACTTGATCACAGCAGCTACTGATCAGCACCCCATATTGCAGAATAAGGTGAAGAGCCTTGCAGGAGCCGGTGCTTTGGTGCAGGAACACAGCAGCTTGTCGAGCAGTTGTAAGGGGAACGCGGATTCCGTGTTGCTGCAGCACTTGGGTTCTGTTGAGACTAGCAGAGAGTGGGCACAACAGGTGGAGGATACTAAAGCTTGCTTACAGTATGGAGGCTCCATGGCATCTCTACTTTCGACGCCGACCAGCTACAACCGTGCGCGCGCACCACCTCGAAGTTCTGGCAATCGAGTTCATCATATGACTGAAGGGGCCATGATTCGGGAGCTTATTGATAGAATGGGTGGTGGCACTAGCAACAATCAGGCTGGTACTATTCCTTCTTCTTCAATGGGTGTTTCAATCTCTCACAGACCCGGGCACCCTATGGAGAAGTTGCTGAATCTTGGAAGTAGCTCGTGTTCTAATGCTCCTGCAGGTCTCACTAACGATCATCCGAGCAAAGCCGCTGGAGGCCTTGCCACACTGAAAGGTGGTGTTGGCCTTGCAGCGACCTCGCGTACTAGCCTGGCGCAATTCTCCGGCGGCTCAGATCCAGGTTTTACGTCTCCATTAGTGGCAAAATTCTCTCCGTTTTGTAGCAATGCGGCCAACTATCCCCAAGCTCCACAACACACCATTCCAGCTTTGTTGGCAGCTGACGATCGCGAGACTACCAGTCCAAGGTCCGGAGGAGGTGGTGGCCAACAGGCTCATGAGAGCAATGTTGGAAAGCTTTCCCCAACCTCGTCGACTGTCGTCGGGCTGGTCAAGATTGCGGGAGGGGAGTGCATTTCTAGCTTTCAGAATTCGCTTGAGGGTACAACAAGAGTGAACACTGGAGCACAAGACTCACAAGCAGCTACACGGGTTCGCATGATTTCGGATGATGAAAAGGAGCCAACTGGAAACGGAAGTTCTCTTCCGAGTCTGGAAGCCATTGAGGGAGCAAGAAAGAACAGCGTTGCTGATGAAGCCGCTGGTCTTGAGAGTTTCGACCCTGGGGAGTCTGAGACTAATAGTTTTACAGTGCATGATGCTGGTCCTCATGAGCCTCTTGAGAAAAAGAGGAAGAAGTTCACTGCACCTGCAGATGACTGTAGAGGTCACGCAAGCAGCAGCTTGTGCCCACCAGAATCTGTGGTGTTTGAAAATGACAACACTCTAAAACCCAAGCGGTGCAAGAACGAAGATGGTACCCCAAGGAAGAGTACTACAAAAGAAGAAGTACAAAAGCCAAAGGCAGAAGGAAGCAGCCACAATGCTGCTGACAACTCTGACAATGATTCTAGCCAAGGCAGGTCAAAGGAAATAAACACTGGAAAATCGTCTCATGCAGATCTCTGCAAACAAGACTACATCCATGTGCGTGCCAGAAGAGGCCAAGCTACTGACAGTCATAGCCTCGCTGAAAGGGTATGATTCATACATCACGAGTGAATCTCTCAAAACATTGTTGAAATTAGTACTTCCAGAATCTGTGAGAATCTTGTGAATGCATCGAGCTTGAATCTGATGACATTTCTTTTGTTGAGATCATCATGGGTTGATCATTTGGTGACTTCAAGGGTCATTTGATCTCTTTCTTGCAGATTCGTCGTGAGAAGATAAGTGAGCGTATGAAACATCTGCAAGATCTTGTGCCAGGCTGTAGTAAGGTAAAACTTTTTATGCTCTGGAATTGAGAACTTTCATAATTGGAAATGGCAACCTGGTATCTTTTATGTGCTTTAAATGTGATCAAATTCCTTTCAATCTTGTCAGGAATCTAATGTTCCCCAAAATTCTGTTCTTGACATCCTCAGGTCACAGGGAAGGCGGTGATGTTGGATGAGATCATCAACTATGTGCAATCGCTCCAGCGCCAAGTTGAGGTACAAATATATGCATCCTCAAAACTAATTTATTCTCTTTATTGTGGGTTAGAATTTACTAGCATGTTTGTAGTCCATGTGCAAGTTTCTCTCTTATTTAAGCAATTGTTTGTAAGAGTTCTGTCCTCCAAGAACTAATCATTTGAACTCTACTTTGACTTATGTAGCATCTTTCAATGAGATTAGCAACTGTGCCTGCTGAAATGGATGTCAACTTTGATACCGTGAGCACCAAAGAGGTAGTCTCCATGTTTCCAAGTTCTCTCTTTTGTTTTTTTGGACCTGCAATTGATCTAGGACCATGTTGATCTTTTCGTTGTTGGAAATAGTTGGTACTACTAACTAGTTTTGGAGTTGACCTTGAAAACCAAGTGGGTCACAACCGAAAAAAAATGTACAAAGTTTTCACATCCCAATGGCAGGAGAAGTTGATGTATCCAGTACTTTATGTAGATGATGCAGCAGTCATTTGGAGCTACAGGCCCTATTGATCATGCCTCATTCATCAGCCATAATGCAAAGCAGCAAGAACCTGTTGGTGCACTTGACACTATTGGAGCCTATGCTGTAGACTTCAGGTGCTCTTTGAATGGCAATATGGAGACAGGAAGCAATTGTGGTGTAACTCCGGTACGCCAAAGCATGTCCTCTGTACTGCACATAAGAGCAGTTAAATACTTTGTCATTATAGTACATAAAAAAAGTTCCAGACCCATTGCTGATATGATTATGCACTCAAGTATTTTTCTAAGCAGTTTTGTGACAGAGGCATCATGCACATGAAATCTCTTGGACTAACTAAAAGTTTGTCTGTAAAAGTGTTTAATCTTTGTATGTTGGTCTTTGTAGGGATCAACTGTGTGGGATGGTGACTTGCAGAGTATAGTCCAGATGGGGATTTTGCAATGTGGGCCAACTTCCCTGATGTCCCAAGGCTTCAATTGTAAGCTTCAAGTTCCAGGCCTTGAATGTCATGTGAATTGTTAGCAAAATGAGAAGTTAACCAGAAGTTGGAAAATCTTTAGAGAAACCTTGCTTTCCTGAACAGCTTGTGAACTTTTCATATGGTCAAAGTAATGAGACATTTGTATAGGTGAATGGCAGGTCCAGAGGGCATTCTGTTGTTTGAGGGCATGGGAATGAGGGTGGTAGCCCAAGTTCCCAAGCCCAAAAACAACAGAATACCTGATTTGACCTGCCCTTCACCTAGTTGAAAACCTGACCTAATTTGAAATTGTGCAAGAAGGTCATGCTTGGTAATAAGTGCCTTGTTATCTACAATGAAGGTTATGCTTGGTAAGGTGTTCCTTATTATCTGCAATGAAGGTTCTGCTTGGTAAGGAACCTCCAAATACATTGGAAAAATTAAGTCAGGTTTTTAAGTAACCAATTACCTTTTCTATTAATGAATTGCATAAGTGCATCAGCATCTGAATAAGTGTTTTAAGAATGGTTATTCACAACTATTGGTGATTTTGCAGGTCATTTGCCAGTTAGCAACATGAAGGTGGAATTATAATTCCTTAAAGTGGAACTTTCTCAGTGCTGTATTCCTGAGGAGGATCAAGAATTTTCATGGGTGTCTGTTACCTCTGAGTGTGGTCTTTTTAAGCAAAATTATACTTTATACGTGGTTATTGGGTTATAAACTCCTGTCATGATGGGGTCCTTAAGCCTTATCTTTTCCCAGTTCTGTTTCTATGAAGCCTCACAATTAGTATATATTTGAACTCAAGTTGAAGTGAGAGAAAAAAAGGAATCAAGTTCAATTTAGCCTGATTTGTGAGAGCTTCTTCCCTATACTATAAGTATTGTGTCCTCTACATCCTAGCTAAAATGTGACTTCTGTATTGTTGCAGCAGTGGGCATCTTGGTTGATTGCCCATCTGAGTTACCTCCAAGTAAATTTATAGTATATCCTGTAGTTTAATATAATCACTTCTGTATGTGCATGTCTGCACACAGAATTGTACAAAGTTGTAAGCTCTACTCAAGATGGTGGACCTATAGCAGTTGTTAGCACAAATAACTCTTTTTGTGATCACTGATCTACCATAGAGTTGTACTTGCATTGAGAGATACCTTCTTTCAAGGAGTTTCTGATGAAGTGCAACCCTTATTCCCAATAATCTAGTAAAGCCACAAGCCAACTCTAGAATGATCACAAAGTTTTCAATATGTAAAGGTTTTATAGTTTTTGTGTTGTGTGTTGTCATGGTTCTGGATATCTGTTGATTTGTTCATGTGTGGTGAAAATGTATGCTATTACATTGCTCAGGCTACTATTTGGACTATTGACTTGCATTTCCAAAAAGATAGGTGTATAAATCTGGAAGATAGTGTAATAGTATAATAGATGAAGTCAAATTTCAGCTGGGGTCCTAGGGATTACCATCTTCTGTGGTCAAATTTACTGCATCAATCTTGTTTTATTTGATGGCATAATTGTTTTTCCTGCACTTCTCTCTTTTATGGCATTTGCTGCCAATCTCTCTTAGTAATAGATACTAAGTTTGTTTATGTTTCTTTCATACTATTTTGTATAACCTTGCACCTCTAAATTGTAGCTTTGAAGGACCTTCAAAAACATTTGATCCAGTATTGTTCCTCCTCCTTTTTTCCTTTTCTTTTTTTCATTTTTGGGTTTTCTCTTTAAACCATCTACAAGTAATGAAACAGACAGCTACTGTATGTTGCATCTACAATCAAATCTGCCAGATAAGAATTTGGAAAGCTGCCAGGTGAACTATTGATCTAGTTTTATGGCAAAGACAAGTGTAGCAAGTATAGGACAAAGGGAAAAAAGATTCTTGCAGGGTCAAACACTACAAATACTTAGTTGTAATGAGAAAACTATGTCAATCTAGTGAAAGAAGGAAACTGGAACTTGGCAAGTGATACTTGGACATGCCACTTGTATAGGGATATCAATTCCTAAAGTCTTTTACTATTACTATACATATGAAGTGCTTATATCCTTCCACTAGGTTTGTAAAGGACTACATCAATTACATGTGTCTACAAGACTACTGCATTGACCACATTCTGTATGGTGATGGAAGCAAATCACAACTATCTAAGGAGTCAAATCACTAACTACCCACATCTGTTCAATAAGTGAGGACTCAACACAATAAAGCAACCAGAGAATACATGGGTCACATTCCCTGTTAGAAGCTCCCCCAACCTTCTTTCCAAGCACAGTCACACACACACACACACACACACACACACACTCTGAAGGACCACTTATCTGAAATCCTTAGTTTGGTGGCAAGTCACCCCTTGCTAGAAAATGGCAATTCCTGTTTAAACATTCAGGTATTATGTTGAATGATCTCACCATATGGGTTACGCTAAGTTTTCAGTTCACTATAAATACATAAACAAAAATGGTTTCCACCCACTAGTTCTTTTTCATTATTATAACCAATCATAACAACAATGTTGAACAACATTGGACATCTTTAGTCTAAAAACTTGGCTACACTAGTAATAATAACAATAGTCTTGGCCACCTCACACATGACACAAGGTTTCCAGAGGGTGAGGAACATCTACACTTTGATGGGGATGCATATGAAGATTGGATGGAAATCCTTGGAAGTTGACAACATTTCCAAAATTTAAAACATCATTTGTAGCAACAACAACAGCAACAATAGCAGACATAAGAAGGTTTACAAGCTACTAAAGTGTAGACGAAGAGAATGGAAACACAACTTTTTTTTGTAGTGTTCAAACCACTATAACTACAAGTACCAATTAGTATACTAGGATCTACAGAGGGATTGCCCTTTGAATTTGGGCTAACGAACAGATTGGTGCAAAAGATGGGATCATTTGTAGAAGGATCCAAAAATCCTACGACACAAACAAGTACACTAAAGTCTATGGAAGAGGTAGCTATGGAAATAATGCAAGTAGATAAGGTAGTTGAATTATTTCAGACGATGGCAATTGTGAGTTTGAATATGGGGAATTTGAATTTGGAAGTGAGCAGTTTAAAAAATAGATTAGTTACAGAGGAGAAGGAGAAGGCAATACTACAGGTGGAATTGGATAAAGAGAGGATTTCTAGAAGGATTATAAGCATAACATAGAAATTTGGAGGAAGAACATGGCAAAGAATGAGTAGAAGATTAAAGTGCTCATATAGAAATTGCAAGATGAAAATAAGGAGCTTAGGGTTAGCACAAAACAGATAAAATCATAAATTAAAGAACTACATGAGTTGAAGCAAAAGGATGATGTATGGTGTGAGGCATTTTTGCACACCTTCAACATGAAGATATGCATTCACAAAACCAGCTTGGAAGTGGAACTACTATGTAGTTGTAGTCTAAGAAGTAAAGTGGTTCAATGTAATGCAATGAAGTTCATTAAAAATCTAATGTGTCGTGTGCACTTGGAAGATACAAAGACATCGTGAGAGAATCGTTATTCACCATGATGGAATGTGAAGGGGCATTATGTTGATGTTCATTCAATGTCACGCTTGATGG
>Ga0116227_10002743_pt1 | contig 39765 bp, 38 predicted proteins | sample S1TSphgellanicum_FD_89693 | JGI IMG/M metagenome (GOLD analysis project Ga0116227, IMG submission 89693) | Host-associated microbial communities from peat moss isolated from Minnesota, USA - S1T2_Fb - Sphagnum magellanicum MG | ecosystem: Host-associated > Plants > Peat moss > Unclassified...
CTTGAAGGAAATGAGGAGGCACATGGCAAGTACCGGCATTTAGCAGTGGACTATATTCAGGTATTTTGTAAAATCTTTGACCTATGTACTTCAAGGACATCCAAGATCATTAGTAGATTGTTAATTGGGTGCCAGACATTGTGCTTTTTATGGATTAGTTTACCGATGCTGCCCTTTGGTGCTCTGAAGATTCGATCAGATGCACAAGCAGCCTCCCTGATTGGTCAACATCTTTGTTTATCAACCCCAGTATGCTGGGGATTGCAGAAATTCCTAGAGTCATCTGAATTAGTAAGTGAATGCCTGCAGGATCACCGTGAAGAATTTGAACCCTTTGTAGAAGATGAAGTTCCCTTCGATGAATACTGCAAGACCATGCGGGATGATGGTACTTGGGCTGGCCATATGGAACTGCAGGCCACATCATTAGTGACTCATCATAACATCTGTATTCATCAGGTACTGGAACCTCTTTGTCACAAACGCATTTGTTCATTGGCCAGACATGCAGTAAAGTAGTCACATACAAATCTTGCATAATATGCAGGTTTGTATACCACTCTTCCCATCTCTGTTGACCATCCTTTTGATTATCCTCTTTTTCACAAGTGGGTTCCAAACTCATTATCTTCTTTGAATTGCTGCAAGAATCACGTCTTTTCTTTATCACCTTGCAGCTCATGACGCCCCGGTGGCAAATTCTCAATTTTGAGAGTGCAGATGCATGCACTCTTCACCTGTAAGCTCCAATGCCCACGGGTATACCTGTTGTTCTATTTTGAAGCTTCAGCATGGCATTGTCAAGCACAAGTAGTACTCATTTATATGCAAGCCACAAAGAAGTTTTACATCACCATGTTCCCAGAATCAATGGTTTGTGTGCAGAGATGCTGTCATGATAAAGTCACTGCTTGTCAGTTTCAGAATTACCTCATTGGCATCTTTGTACTGGGATGTTGTTGCTGGTATTTGGATAGTGAATTATGATCAGAGTTCACCTTCAGATACATGGGGATGATTGGCAGGTCATATCACGATGGAGAACACTACAATAGTGTCCGTAGGTTGGACGATTTTGGCATAGGTCCTGCACAGCCCATCACTATTGAGGTAAGGTTGCTGAGGCAGCCTTTATGTGAGTACTTGAATTCAAAAGCTTGAGGTGACTGTCAGGTGTCATTGAAGAAAATTTCTCCTGTCTGTGCTTCTATGAGTTTGGCAAAAGTTCCAGAAACAAGTTTCTCCAAGCATTGTGAAGGGCAGTGGGTATTGCTTGCAATGAGCATTGGAGGTGCTGTGAAAAGAACATGAATGGGGATCAAAGTAGACTACAAAGTCACCTCTTGTTTGGGTTTGAAGGCAGATGCCACACCGACCACTGAGCCACCACCACCAAAAGACAAGGTGGATGACACATATGCAGACAGTGGAGAGTCTCCATTGCAAGCTGTGATGGAAGTCACTGGAAATACCAATGTGGATCAAGTGCAAGAAGTGAGTCTATGATTTCACTTTATCAACTGTTCATAGTGTTTCTGGATGGGAGGGAAATCAAATTGGGAATTCGGAGTTGTCCTATTGTTGTTTCATTGCAATGAGAGTGCTCATCCCATCATACAGAAAAGAGGAAGGTGATGGGTGTGGAGGAATTATCTTCTAGCTCTAGTTATAGAGTGTGATCAGTGAATCAAGTATGTTGGTTTCTCTCAGATTCTTCCCAGTTGGTGATATATCTTTGTGGAAGTACAATACATTGGACTGTAGACTTTGTCTTTCTGTTTGAAGAATAAGTTTGAAGCATATCATGATCGGCAAGCAGCTTTGTTGACCTGGGTTTTTTACTGAGCAGGTCTTGTATAGGGTAGATGGCGTCCCAGATGCAGCAGTAGAGGTTCTGCTCGAAGAACAGAGCCTCAGTGGCAATATCAGTCCTTCTCACACTTGGGAGACCAGTTCCAACTCTTCTGAGACCAGTGGTATGTGATTTACCAAATTTCCAACTCATCAAGAACCCTTTGCTGAAAGGGGATCCTGAATGAATGAACAAACACAAAGCAATAACATTAAGTTGCGACAAGAACTATGCTGCTATTATATCATCAATTTTTTGTCTATGTTCTGCCTCTTTAACACTCTTTCAAAGCACATTGTGTAGGTGATTATGGTCACTATAGCCCACTTAGATCATCAGGATCTGATGAGGGTGAGTCTACAACGTCACAAGCTTCCTCCCACTTGACTGATGGAACATCACCAACTCCCTACCATGTGACTGATGTGACATCACCAAACCCGTATCAGGTGATGGATGGGACAGGAATGGGTTCAGCATACGGATCTCCGCTTCCATTTCAGGTGCACTAGTAGGAAGCTCATGGGCTGTACAGAGTGAATTACTCAGAATACAGGGACTACCATGCATAGCATTTTAGATTTTCTATGTTATATGGGCAATTAATTCTGCTATGGGGTGCAAATTTTGTTTTGGCAGGGAATATCCAAGAATTCAGCTTGCCCGTGTGGCTCTGGTAAGAAGTACAAATACTGCTGTGGTACATCTCGAGCAAAGTCTACTCTCACTTTGGTATCAAGGTCTGCTTCTCACACCAACTTTTTTTCTTTATGAAGAAATCCTCAATTTGATTCTGAATGCCTCAAGCATTGTTTGTAAATTCGTCGTGGTATTCTCTTTTCTGATGTGTGTGATCCACACTTTTGTCTTTGCAATGGCCTTTCTCTATTGTGCCAGGGCAGAGGAACTGCTCACAAATAAGCTGAAGAAGCCAATGTCAATGCTTCCAAAAGTTCATCATCATTCAGGCAAACCAGCACCAAGTCCTCCTCCTGGTCCTCCTCCCGAGGTTGTTGATATGGGTGCCCTGTGCATCTGAATTAAATTGAAATTGGTATGTATCAAGAGTTGCACTTTAGTTTTGAACATTTATATCTTGGTCTGGATGGGAAGAATAGCACAATCCTCAAACCTTCCTCATGTAAGAGCAAGGATCAGTGTTGTGAGCTGTGGTGATTTCCAGAGGATGAAAATGGCTTTTTCAATTGCTGTCAGAGGCTGCTTATAGTTACAACCTAGCTGCTGCAGCAGTGGAGCAGATTCTATTATAGACAGATGATACATCAGTTTCAAAAAACGCAAGACAAAAACTCTTGATCACAAGATTGTGAGAGATTCCATGAACATCACATGTGCATGTGTTGTTATTGTGTTCACGATTTTTCAAAATCAGACAGTTTGGCATAATTTCATACAGTTGATCAAACTCAAGTTTTCAAATACTAAATAATATGCTCTCAAATAAAGATGGTAAATTCTGTAAGCAGATTCTTGATATTGATCTCATACTCAAAAACATTCTGTGAAATAACAGAAATTCCCTTAATCTCCATTAATCTGAACCCATTAATTCTAATGCATCACATTGTACCCTCTACATGTTCTCACAGTTTCCTCTAATAAGGTGTAAAATTGAACTTCACAGCAATAGATGAGATTATATATTCTCTGCAGAATTCTAAATCCTTCATATTAAATGCTGTTCAGCAGTTAATTGGTGCTTACAAAATTCATCTAAATCAATGTCAAGAGTTCCCAGGATGAAAAATTGCTAAATCCAGTACTTGGAATGTGCTCTTTCAAAGTAAACTGTACATCTATGTCAGTAGTTCCCAGGAGGAAAATTTGCTAAATCTAACAATGATGGGAGGGGTTGTGGAATAGGTACCCGTAGTCTCCTGTACATACTTGGCCAGCCATATTCAGTCTGCCTTGCAACCCCCTTCCTTGATCCAACTTGTTCATGGTATTTGTTGTCAATACCTTCTGATGTTGCCTGTTGCTTGGAGTCAATACCTTCTGAAGTTGCCATTTTTGAGATGTATACTGACCTGTCATGACAAGAAGGTGATACCTTCTTTTGACACTTCCCATCTTGAGAGCATGATGGTGAGTTTGTGTGTTGAAACTCATTATTTTTGTCAACAAATTCGAACAATTTCCTATTGCATGGTGATAAAGGCTCCCGAATGAAACTTATATATGGAGATTCAAGCTCAACCATCCTCAAGATCTTGTCTGCAGAATGGATGGTAGAACCATCTACTTGTACAGAGAGAGCTCCAAGTGAGTGCTCAGCGGTTGGATTTGTCACAATATCTTGAGTTGCCAAAGTTGAGATACAAAGAGCATCAGGGTCTTGAGAAACAAAAGACAGAGGAGGGGAGGGTGGAACACCATGCCTTGCCATTCCAAACAAAGATACCGATCGTTGTGGTGATGCAAATTCCACATCTTGATTCTCTTTTAGTTCAATAGTGCTAGATGATTCCACTTGTGCAGCAGTTATGGAACAAGGAGACTGCTCAACGACTTTTGATGTGCTTCTTCCCTCGTGTTCCTTGGAAGAACCTTTCCGTTTCTTATCTGCATCGGACCCAGGTGACACCAACTCAGTGGCTGCACAATGAGGAGTTGAGGAGATGACTTTCTTGGGAAGCATTACATCCAACGCTGCCTGTAGCTCCTGTCTTGATGAATGCATAGAGAAGCAAACATGCCATACTCCAAACTGATCCTTCTCTGCTTTTTGGGGATGCAACTTGTTGATGCGGTGCATGCGTTTTGCATCAGGCCTGGAGTGAATAGCAAGAAAATTAGAGAACCTACAAAACAACTCAATTTTGCAATTGGGAAAAACATCTGCACACAAAACTACTTGGACTAAACCAGCAAGTCATGAGAAATATTTATTGTTCTTCACACACACCTTAAATTTGTTACAGAGGAAGGAAGCATCCCAGATCCAACACCTTCTAGCCTTTCTTCAAAAGTGTACCATTGCACAGATGGGCGGATGAATAGGGGCTTATGCACACCCCTTGCAAGTGCTTCTGCAAATGCCTTCTGGGCTCTCTCATACAGCTTTGGAAATCCTTCACAAATCTGCAAAAAAACAAATTCACTAACAATTTTGAGCTTCAAAAATATTCACAGAGGCTTGTGCCCACTGTGCCTGACACCTTCCATCTATACATAGGACTAGACTGCACTCAGAGAACTGCTTGCTTGTGGCCATAGACCCAACACCCAGTTTGGATGGAGCCTGAGGAGATTGAGAAAGAGCAATTGTGTGAAACTTGGTGTTTAACACTATTTTGCATCACAGTACTCAAAAGCTGCATTTGTGACCTTGAACATCTGCTTTGAACCATCCTTTCCCTTCACTGAGGATATGTCTTCTTCCTCAAGATCCAACCCTTCTATCTGCTGAAAGATGGCATGCCTAACAGGACAATCTTGTGTCAAAGCAATAGGACTTCACAATTTTAAGATACACACATGACTAGAGTGATGAATAGAAATTGCACCTGGAAACGAGTCAAATCCTGGCAATCTGTGAGAAGATTAGGATCCACTATAGTCAGATCCGTAATATATTCTGACAGTTTACTCTTGTCAGCATATATCTTGGCATTTTGAAAAGATTTTGAGATCTCCCGGAGTAAATCCTCTTGCCCCAAAAGGTCACATGCCAGATAAACAACAGGAGCATCTGGATGGTTCCATATGCACTTAATAACCTGCACAAAACAGCATTGACATTCAAACTGCAAATAAGATTCTTTGACAATGAAGACAGATAATCTTTCAGCTGAGAACAGAGACTTCAAGGACATTTTTTCCAGACTCATCCTGAACAACAATCTAGCCAATCTTTCAACAACCCCAAACCAGTCAACTAATATGTGACAGGTTATGGTCACAAAAACCTCTAACCATCACCACTTCTCGCATGTCAACTGACTACACAAATGCACAGAAATTTACAGGTCAGTCTCACTATAGTTTCTGTGACCATGTGCTCATTCCTTGCCTGCTTTTGCCAGAAGTATAGGTCACATACTATACACTAGCATTCACTAAATAGGCAGCTGAAGCACATTTAAATTACTCTGGAAACAAAAAAACATGGGGGCAAAAGTGGACCTGCTGAATTGCATCCTGTCTGCTTGGCATTGCCATCATCTCTTTCCCAAAAGTGCAATCCAGATAGAGACAATCTAAGGTATTAGTCCCTCCCTTGTGTGCAGCATTCATCACATATTTTGCAGGCAGCTGATTGAGGCAATCCCTTGTGAGCCGACAGTCCCCTGTGTGCAGCACACTTCCAAAGATGCCCTCAAACAGAAGCATCACAGCTCCTGTAATGAAAAACGCAACATGTGTCACCCTTCCTCTTGCAAAATGCAAACAGTTCAACTGTCATACAAACCTCAGAGGAGAGTTTCAGGATTTTCATCTTCCTCTATCACAGTAATGGACAGATGCAGAACAGATATTAATACACATTCCTCAGTTGTTCATATAAGTTCAGAAGACCACATGTCTACTCGAAGAGTTATTATGTGCAATTGTTTTCACTGGGAAGATGATAGCAGATTAAAAGGATGTCAAAAATCACACCAGGGCAGTGATTGGCATCATAGGCTGTGACAGTGAAGGGCTCCTCTTCATCTGGAATCAGCTTTGCTTCTCCAACCACCAAAGTTACGAAAGAAGATTCTATCAGCTGCAATGGTCCACACGAAATCAGTCTAACAAATTGCCCATTCTTGCATCATCATCATCATCGGAAAATTGAAAAGAAAAATCAAACAAGAGTATTACTCCTATGCAATTCTGAAGAGGAATGAAACCAAAAGAGAAAGCCAATTGACTTTGAGAGCATGTACGAACTTTAGGATAGCGTCGAATGACGAGCTTCTGTGTGATGTCGGTGCAGTAGATGGAAGAAAACCCTAGGTTTTCGATGCCGGCGGTGTGATCCTTGTGAGCATGCGTCAAGAAATGGAATCGCTTCCTTGTGGAGGCTTCCGTCCATGTATCCACCGAGAACGGATACCTCTGCGCTAATTCTACAGGCATGTTGCCTTCCCTGTCGTTCCTGGATCTTCAACCCACGCTTGATGGTATTCACGCATTCAGCTTCAAAACACAAATAGCTCACGGGTTTGATCCAAAACTCTTGTGCAGGAATTGGGAGACCTAACTAAAAGGATGGAAAAACAGAAAACATGAAAAAACATGAACCAGAGAAGCGCCAGAAGTACGCACCAGAATCAACTCTACAAAAGAAGGCAAAGAATGCAATGGACGTGTCTACGCCATCGCCAAAACTCATATCTCGGACCGATGCAAAATTCAAAAATGCACAAGGAGAAAATTCAGAGAGAAAAAGGGTAGCGCAATTGTGCGAAGAATTGGGGGCGCCCCAAAGCTTCTCCGTGAAGCCTTTGGTCGCTCGCGAGTCGCGGCAAACAAAGAAACGGAGAACGAGCACTACATTATGAACTTGGTCATCTGTTCTCATGGATGATATAAGTCTTCATTGATGAGAGAGGCTGGCACTAATGTGTTGTATCTTTGACATCGTTATCTTCATGGATGAGAGGCTTCCTCATCAACGAAGCAACTCTTTTCCCCCCCTTTCTTCTTCTATTTTTGGAGTCATTTTGAAGCGTTTTTTTTTTTACTGGCAAAGTTTCGCCCAAAAGCTAAATTATAAATTAAAAACTCATTTTCAACTGTTTTTTTCACTGGAAAAGTTTCGCCAAAAAGCTAAATTAAAAATGAAAAACTCGACAAAGAAGTGATTTTGGAGGTTTTTCCATTGCCAGAAGTGAGGGGGAAAAAAAAATCACCGGATCATATTTTGACTATTTTAAAGTTATTTTTAAAGTGATCCTTACTTTGGGCCTCAACATACTCACTCATTCTCCCCTTCGAGAGCTATCCATAAAAGTCCATCAAAGTGAGATCACGAAGGACTACTTAAGGCCTACCTATAGACTTATTTAAGGGCTATTTAGGTATTATTTAGGAACTATCAAAATGCCCGCCTGGGTTAGGGGATACTTCCTAAAGGCTATTTAAGAAGCTACATAAAGCCTATCTAGAGGACAATATTTTTTTAATTAAATAATATTAAAGAATTATTTAAGAAGGCTATTTAAACAACTTAGGGGACGATTTAAAATACTACCTAAAAACTACCTAAGGGCCTACTTATGGGTTATCTAAAAGCTACCAAATTCCTACATAGTGATTATTTAGGGTGTTACATAAAGGCTACTTAAGTACCTACATAAATTAGAAAATACTTAATTATTATTTCAAAAAAATTTAAAGATCTATAAAAGGGTTAGGATTTGACCATAAATAACCACCTATGTAGGTCTTACGTAACTCCCTTTTGCACTATCAATTAATCTTAGATAGCTTCATAAATAATGCCTAGTTATCCCTTAACTTAAAAAATCCTTAGCTAATCCCACAAGTAAATTTAATGTAACATTTTAAATCTCCTTTAGGTATCCCATAACCTAAGTAAGCCCTCGGTAGGCTTTATTGAAGGGGCATTAAGTAAGTAAACTTTAGATATCCCATAACCTTGGTAGGCCCTTAGATAATCTTTATGTAGCCCCTTAAAGAGTCCTTAAGTATCCCATAACACCAGGTAAGGCACCCAAGTTGAATACACTACAAAAAATTGCCATAGGTTTTTATGACAATTGTGAAATCTATTTTATTGGTTTCAAATGGCAATGCATGTCCTTCAACATGTAAGGGTAATCTTGCAAGGCTTAAATAGTTTGGTGTAGGGTAAAACCTTTGGGGAGCATTCTTCAAAAAGAAAAGGTCTAGGATGAAGTGAGAGTTGACTATGAACATATATTATGTGAATGTCCCCCGCCCTTTCACCCATTGTAAGTGCAAAACGAATAATATCATTCAAATTTTACATATGATGTAATGAAGTGAAAGAAGGGAAGGTTCTTATGTATATTCATGTACAATGGAAATTAAAATTATTCTTATAAGTAGGGGTAAAACATTAAATGGTTTTTTCCAAGTTAGCCAATAGTTGGTTTTTAAAAAAAAATTCAAATCTAGAAGTTTTTGTAAAATGGTAGACCTTCTTATTACAAATCTAAAAAATATTTTAAAATTTTATAAATGTCAATTCAAAGCTAAATCCAATTTTTAAAATTGTTGATTCATGGGTTGAGAACTTTAAGCTTTATGAAACCCATCCATTCCAATTTTAAGGCAAGGTTGGATTTAAACGTTTATTCGGGACAATTCCAAGGCCAAGTTCAATGTCAAATTTGAATTTGTAAATCTATTTTAAAACATTGAAGCTAAAATTAACTTCAACAAAAACAAGTTCATTCTCATGTAACCAAATTCATAAAAGCTTGAAGGGTTTGGTTGATTGGTGAACTAGGGAATGTCAATGATGATTTGATTCTTTTGGGATAATTGATGAACTGGAGTTGAAAAACAAGAGTGTTTTCAACTTGATATAATCTTTGTGCATGTTGGCCATTTAGTCCAATTTCAAAAACTTAAATTGTTAAAAAAGACAATAAGAAATATTATATTCACAAAATAGGTGTTTAAAATTTGAGATCAAATCTAAACTTAAACTAACCTAGGTCAACCAAGCAAAACCCATGTTTGTAAATGCTTTCATCCCATGCTTCTAGATTTTCAAAATTCGATTCACAACATGTGATTTAATAAGGGATTATTAAAGAGTTTTAGAGCCAACAAAATAGATTTGTCATTTTGCAACAATAATATAGTGAACTACCCAAAAAAAAAGTAGTTTTAACAAACCCCAACAATTGTTAATGCAACAAAATAAATTAACAATACTAGCAAATTCCAAGCTAGGTTTTGTTATTTGGTGCATGGTACCAAGTTCAATAAAAGGCTCTATAGACATGTTCAACAACATTGACCATGTTTCTCATGTGTCTTCTATGCATTTGTCACAAGCTTTCATGGAAACCACCAAATTCAATGTTGCAATGCCATGGAAAAGAACAAGAAAAGGAAAAACAGTTGTGACAAAGGAGGAAAAGTAGTTTTGTAGGTTAGAGTTTCATGTGTTGCAAGATCCAATCACAAGAAATGAACAAAAAATCAAGCTTTTAGGAAAAAATTATTAGAGATTACAACCACATGCCTTTTTGATGTGGAAAACACCCAACTTAAAAACTTGGAAACCAAATGAAGATTAATCAATTGCAATGTGATGAAATTTTGCAACAATCATTAATCACTAGTGGTTGCTTTCAATGAAAACAATTTTTCTAATGAAGATATGTTCTACAAAGCATTAGAGTTTTTCAAAATGAAGCACCCAAAGAAAGGTTCTTTTGTTTTCATATATTGTTGATGGATTTTTAAGGATGTTCTTAGATGGCCAAAGATTAAACAAGAAAATAGGGCCTCGAATGACCCCCATGAAAAGGAAATTGTTAATTGATAATGTAGTAAATTTAATTAAGAGCATTGAGGAAACTTGAGGTGTAAAGAATTCAAAGGTAGGGGAAAAATGCTACAATAGCTACAAGGCTTGCAAGTAGTGAAGGAGGAGCAAAGAAACTAAAAGGAGGACTATGCTTTCAAATCACAAGTCAATTTACAATTATAAACATGCTAACGATTATGTTGAAAAAGGTGATGATAATGTAAAATAATGCATTGCATGTATGCTTGAAATGTTCATCCTTGTTTAATTGTCTTGAATTTGTTTATTCAAAAAAAGATTCCAAGTTATTATTTTTCTCATCTTCCATTATCATACCTTGAAAAATCACACAAGTAACTATGATCTTGTAAATTGTATCCGTATGCCATAATTTGGACATATTCATAATTAAGGTAACTAAAAGGATTATTTAACAAAAAAAATTGCAAAAGATTAATTTGGATTTTTATAATATTTATTATTTTATAATCATAATGGATTGTTGTATGTTTATAATTAGAATGATGTCATGTTAAACTAATAAAAAAAATTCTAAGAATAGATTGGATACAACATAAATGTCATTTTAAATCCTTTAAAATAATTTGAATCCTTGTTCTAACCACAATTTTTATCTTAAAAGAATGCAAATGAATGCATTAAGTAATGTAATTGACTTCAATTTTGTTTCAAGGATAAACAATGTTGACATTTATGTTTAATAATCTTCATTAAATGCATTTGATTAGATCGTACATGAAATAAAAAATTTGAAGATTACATAATTCATTTCAAAAAGACTATAAAGAAAAGGAATTTTTGGCCATTTGGTTGATTTTTTTTATTCATTGAATTAAAAATTTGTGGCTACAAGTGTAAGTCACATGTGCAAGAAATAATCATGCAAGAAAACATGTCAAGCTACATATAAAGACTTATGTATTCATTTTTTGCATTTTTAGTTTTTATCAAAACCTTAATGTATATACCTTTAGTGCATGTGGTCCAAGTTCAAGGACATCTTTGGAAATCTTCACCTTGCATTGATTTGTGATTATTTTTCAATGTAAATTTGAATTAACTCTTTCAAATACAATGATTGAAAAATTGTAAGAATTATGCACAAGAATCATTTGAAACATTCAATTGCCAAGTTTGCAATATTTGTCCATAGAATTCACACATGTTTCATATGTGAGTTGCCAAAAAACAATTGAACAATTTTGGATTGCAAACAATTTAACTTTCTTTTACAATTTGGTTGTTACACATTAAAAACCCATCATACTCACAAATGCAATGCATTATTATAAAAAAAAATGTACAATTCAACATCTAAATAAACCATAACCATACTTAGGTGAAGGTGTAAATAATTGTGAAAAATCTTGTAACCTTGTTGCCAATCTTTCAACAATTTTTTTGATTGTTCAAGCATAAAACCATCATGTGTTCTTGGCAATCTAATATGTCATTTGCAAGTTGATACACTACATTAGTGAAAAAAACCTCTTTGCAATCTTTGTTTTCAAATGTAATCTTGTAATTATTATAAAGACCACAACCTCCTTGTTTCCTAGGCCATTTTGTAAGTTTTGTGTGCAACAACAAGGAGCCAATGTGTATGCAAGTTTACATGAGAAAATGACATTGAAAAAGAACCTCAAATCCCTTGCATCATATTCCTAATCAAATTATGCCAAGGACAATAGCAATGCACTATTAGGGTTCAAAATTTAATCCTATGCTAGTGATAATAAAAGACTAGTCAAGCAAGTCACTACTTTAGTGTTATGATGCTTCATTAACATTTGAATGTTGGAGATGTTTTTAGAGCAACTTTAACAATGCATAGTATGTGACTTTGCAAAAATGTTTTTCACATCCAAGTTTAAGTTATTTTTTCCCCTCATGCAATGAATAGAAATAAATTTAATATTACAAATAGGTGGGGGACTATTTATAACAACGCACTTGGACCAATCATTATGATTGAGCAATGAGAAATAAGGATTAGTAGTCAAATCGTAATTATTACATTCTTCTTTGGCATGTGTTAGGCTTTGTTATACCTTTGTTAGCCTTGACAAACTTTGCCAAAATATTGAGCCAAAACCATTTTGTTAAGCCAAAACAACAATTTTTAACCATTCTTCATCCAATTTTAATTTGCAAGATCACAATTGAACACCATTGGAATAGCTCTAAAAAGTTGCACTCAATGTAAATATAACTTGATATTCACAATAACCACATGTAGTTGGCATTGTTTTTTCTTAAGCATGTAAATTCCAAAAAACATTTTTAGAACCCTAGGTCCTAGAGACTCAAAAATTGTGAACCTTATTTAAATCTAAAATCTTAACCCTTATCTAATCTTATGATTTGGACCTTGTAAAAATGCTTTCAAGACTTGGGTCGAGGTCCATGTAAAACCACTGAGTCCAATTTTAAATTAGGTTTGAACCCATATAAATCCATCGATTTTGTTTCTTCAATATAGACTTGATAAAAAATCAAAACCTAACCAACATTTATTTTCTCCTTTGTATTTGAAAACACCTCCCCACATAAAATATTATTTTATCAATTGAAGGGACCTTCCACATAGGAAAATAATTTCACATGTGGAATATGTTTTTGTTATCTATCATGGTAGGCTAAACTATTATGATATGTAAAATAGAAGGGTTTATTGGTAAACCCTTCTTCGATAGAAAATGTTATCATGACATCAACACCAATTATGGACCAAAATAGACAAAGGAAAAAAAATGTGACAATGCTTTACGTGATGAGGAAAACCTTTTATTGAGGACAAACCAATCACTGCCTTAAGATGATTTGCCTTAAGATCTCATGTTTTAATTAATTAATTAATTAATTAATTTTTAAGGGTGTTTGTTCTAGGCAAGGATATAGTGTTTAGATTCATTATAGAGTATAGTAGCTTAAGGGATTTTTTATAGGCCCCTAGGTAAATAATAATAGTTCTATTTTTTATATGCGGATTTTTGAAAGATGATATTTTGGCTTGTGTTGAAAACTTGAGATTAGTTATAATAGAGTTCTAATATCTCAAAGGAATTTGGTTTCTTCTAGAGGATTATATTTTTTGGAGATTATATTTTTGCATGGTGAAATATTTGAGTTTCCATAATTCTCCTTCTTTTGCCTTAAGATACTTTTTAATGTAATGGGCAAGGCCACTTCCCCTTGTGACACACCCCCCTTGTTTAACCTAATCACATTTTTCAGGAAATCAAGGCAAAATTTATTGGGAACGGGACTGGAACTCTGGGAACTCTCTGAGAACCTCAGGAATGCCGCTGCTAAGGGCTATAAAATGCGCAAGCATTGAGAGAGAACGTTTCCCGCGCGCGGATTCTGCCGGGAGTGTTCGAAGTTTGAACTGCCTTGGGCTTCTTTTTCGCCTTTCCCTTGCGCTGCCTGCTTGCCGTTCCCGCCCTGCGCTGTGTTGCCGCGCCTCCATCTCTCTACTTCTCCTCTCCAGCATCCCACTCCACTGCAATCTCATTGTATCCCGTATCGGTATCGTCTTCGTCTGCATTTCTATTCACAACGGCGTTTTTTTGCGGCAAAATTTCGCAGGTAGAGCTCATGCGTTTTTTTGTTTGTTTCTTCATCGCTCATTTGGAAAATTGAAGAGGCGTTATCCTTGTAGTCGTCAAGGTTGCTTGTAGCTTTGTTTTAGTGCGGTGCGGTACTGTGTGCGGGCAGGTTGAACCGGAAGTGCAGGAAGCTTTTCCGTTTTTTTTTTCTGAGATAGAGAGAGGGAGATCGGGAGGAAGAGAATTGTAGCAGCGTGACGTAGATGCTCGCTCTGATGTGCATGTAGTGTCGGGGAGCTCTTCGAGGGCAATCTGATGCTTTGTCACGCTCCATGACTGTTGGAAGTTGCCTTCTTTTGTTTGTTTAATTTTTAAAAATGACATTTTCCTTTTTATCTGCAGGTTGCACGGCTCTGAAATTTGTTGATTTCGTGCATTAGCGCTCTGTGAGCCTGTGATGCGAGGTGTAAACATGGCGCCAGCAGCAGCATCCAAAACGCAAGCGCCGAAAGCCCGAAAGAGGGTTGATGTCGACCCGAGTCTCTTGAAGCGAAGCACTGACGGCAGTGCCTTTGCTCGCTGGTAATCTCAGCGCCTTCCAGCATTCTTCATTGATTTTTTCGTTATCTCTTCGCTCTATTAGAAAATCACAGTAGTCTGAAGCATTTATCGTTTGTGCATTTTGGAATCCAGCACTAATCACCTGGGATTCTTTTTGCTCAGTGATAAATGCAAACAGGACATTGCGATCGCCATGTTTGACATGCACGACTGCACCTTGGAAGCGAAAACCAAGGCCATCACAAGTGAGTCGTTTTGCCTGAGATCATTTTCACACGCAGGGGAATCAATCTTTGACCATAATCAACGCATTCCTGGTTCCTTGATCTACGGAGTGCAATGGCAGTCCTATCATTCAGTGGCTATTGCTTTCTTCTTCGGGTGGTTCTGTGCTAGTTATATTTATCACATCGCAGGCTATTCCTTACGTTTCATTGGTTTTCATGTTTGTGTCAGCAGCCAAGATGAAAGTTTCTGCCAAAGTTGTGGAGACCAAGAAGAGCGACGAAGAGTGAGTCTTTACTACATCTGTAATTGCTGTGTGCATGGTCTTTTTCTGCTGAGATGACTTGCGCAGATTTCCGAGTAAGATATGACGCATTTTTTGCCACAAGCGATGGATTCCTGATAGCCAGGAAAGGCAGAATTACAAAACACCGGACTGAACGTCTTCTTTTTGTTATACATAACAGAGTGGGAAAGAAGCGAAAAGGCGATGTGAAGGAGAAACCAGAGAAGTTGGCAAAAGTTCCAAAAGCGAAGGCGACGAAACCATCGAAACCATCCAAGAGGGCCGCTAAAGATCCTAACATGCCAAAGCGGCCTGCATCTGGTTTCTTCATTTTCATGTAAGATCCTCCCGCTCATTAGCTGAACAGGTTTCAGCAAATGTATTCGTGTATTATAGCGAGGCAGCAAACACAGATGTGCCCTGTGAAACTCGTCTCATTTTGGTGAGGATTTCGTTGCAGGGAGACCTTCAGGAAGACTCACAAAGAAGAAAATCCTGATGTGAAAGGGGTTGCAGAGGTAATGTGCACCTTACTTTACGGCAATGTTTGTTTCATGATATCTACACACTGTGTCTTGCTTTTTATTGTTTATACTATCTCTGGAAGCTATTAATTTCTGACAGAGGTTCTGGAAGCATGTTTTTGCCATTTTTGCTAGCGGCCAAACATAGTGCACTCTGAATGTTGTGGGAGCCAGCGTGTTAATGTTTTGGTAATTTGCAGGTTGGCAAGGCTGGCGGTCTCAAATGGAAACAAATGTCTGAGGAGGTTAGTTTCAAGTGATGTTTGTTTTCTAAGAGCACTTGTCAGGTTTCTTTGGCAAGGAAAGCAATGTGATGGTAATGATGTTGATATATTTATGTTTGAATAGATGTTGCAACAAAGATGGTTAATAACTTCTCCCTTCCATAGTAATGTATGTTGCAAACAGAGTTTTTGAGCTTTGAGTTGTTGTATTGTCCTCTGACAGTGATGCCTTCCGCATATTGCAGGAGAAAGCACCTTACAACGAACAGGCACTACAAAGGAAGGCCACATATGAGAAGGCAGTGGCAAAGTACAACAATAAAGGCTCTGCCAAGGTGGTTGTTCCTGGCCAATGACACTGATTTGATGTGTTATGTTTTGAGATTTTATTTAAGTCTAATATGGGTCTGGTGCTTACAGGCAGGGGAGCAGGATGTGGAAGAGGAAGATGTATCTGATGGGTCAGGGAGATCAAACAAGTCTGAGGTCCAAGAGGATGAAGCAGAGGAGGTGATATTTGATTTGTTGTGTAAACTATTTGGTTTCCTGGTCTGTGGTATTGGAAATGTAAGAGATATCAGACATCTAGTTCAATGTCTCATAGCACAATGATGTATGAAGTCATGTTTCTGATGAGTTCTTTGCTCATATGTATCTGAACAGTTTTGGTTTGGGATTTGCAGGATGCTGATGATGCAGATGAAGACTAATCTGAGTACCAAAGCTTTGATAGATATTTTACCCTTTAGTCTTTTACATGAAAGGCAAAATCGCTTTTGGTGGGAGATGAGAATGAGTTGCAGACCTTTTGCAACATGTTCTGCAATCTAGAAGTCATTCATCATGGATTGCTTACTTCTTTCACCAAAGTCTCAACACTTCCTACAGAGGTGTGTTTTCAGGGGGAGAGAACTGCTGAATTTGTAGTAGTATTCCACCTGCAGGTCTTAGCACAGGATGTGAATTTGCTTTCAAATCTCATTGTAGACCACTGTACAAATGTAGCTGTCCTGTTTTTTCTTCTTGTTGACAGGAAAATTCATGTCATAATGTCCTCCATTTTGACTTTAGATGGCTTCGACAATTTTACACAATTTTACACCAAAGCATATGGTCTCTTGCATATTGCTATTTTTATTGCATATATGAGTTTCTTCATATTTCTCGATTGTATATTTTATCGCTGCATATTAGATCTTTTATTCACCATTAATGTGCAATTCTCAATTACTAGATGTTCTGCTATTCTTTCCAAAATGCAATTGTAGGGAGCAAATATAAATAGAACCAATACTTGCTAAATGTTTGTTTCCAAAGCTTAATATTTCAATTCCCAGGCTTGGGTCAGCAGCAAACAGGCGCTGTAAATGAACCCCTGGACCCCAAGAAAGGCAAGTAAATTCTAGGCACATTTAGAGGATGAAAGATTCTCAATTGCAAGTAGATCCGTACTTGGTAACCAAATTCCATCTGCAGCAAGATTTTGCTATAAATTCTCTATGGAAAAAAATATGATGAATCATAACAAGAAAATAATGCCAGAGCTTGCTGTGAATACATCACCATTCAACTTGCTGTACAAATCAGTTACTGGTTTAATAAAAAATTGATGATGTTGGACAAACTTGCATTCATCATTGTCATAATTCAGTTGTACATACATGTATATAGATGCTGTACCAGTCTTCTGTTTGATTGAACAATTTTTGGGTGTTACCAATCTCGCTGCACATTAATAGCTGAGGCATAATTGCAATGAGGTGAGAGATTGAAAGAGGTACTGTTTTTTCGGTGAAACAATCTATTATTTCTCTTGCAAACTGTGACTTTAGCTTGACAAAGGACCAATAAAAACTGTAAATCTGTGCCAGAACAATATCATAACTGAAGATCTTAAACCAGTTATAATAGCAGTTTTTAGTCTTGGAACATTCTCTGCTGAAATCAGACAAGAATACAAGGCTTTCCACATGACAACTAATTGTTTGCGCAAGCTTTTGGAAAAAAGGTTTGAGACAATGTATCTAGATCTTAAAATTTTGTTAATAGTTGGCTAAGGAGTGGATGTCAAACCAAGCATATGAATGAACAAATCCAAATTAAAAGAACAGCATTGAAGAGCTAATATGGACCACTTCATGAACATGTGTAAGCAGCACAAGGATCCCTGCAACAACTCAAAGCAAAAACAGATGGACACAGGAATAAAACACACAACAGAATATGTTTGAGCAAGTTGCTCTTTCAATTAGACTGGACCTAGTTTACAAATTTCCCTCTGTAAGATCCATCAAACATGTGATGAGGACAACTCAACTGGAGTGCAAAATTGATCCATCAACTGTCCTCTATGCCTCGGGCTCTTCATCTGCAACAAGAAAAACCCAGCAAGTAACAAGTCTGAGATTCCTTTTTCCAGCCATTTTTCCTTCTTTCTTTCAACAGGATGCACACAGAACAAGTAAAAAAGCCTTCCTGAAATTCCCATCTATCTAGATGTAAATAGCAACAAACAAACACTTTGGCCCACCCTGCACATACAATAAGCCCTTCCTTAGGTGTCAACACAGCCCACCAGTGGGCCTAAAATTTATGCTAGTTGTCATGTCTGTTGCCTCAATGAGAAGAAAATTTGGATGGCTGAGTTTCTTACAAAGTAGATGGAGAAATGTCATTGCTGAGGATTCTTGGTTGCCCACCATAGCCACAGCTGAAGTTCAATGTCTAGTTCCTATCTGTGTCACTATCTTCGGAGAAGTACTCTCCATCAGTTTCACCCTTGTTTATTTCATCATCTCCCTGTCCCTGTGTTTGATCATCCTCAACAGAACCAGCTACTGTTTCATCTGTCTCATCAAACATTTCAATGTAATCAAGGCTTGATCTCTCTTCAAATGTTCTGTCACTGCAGTCCAACATCCAGGCCAAGCTGCACTTCTGACGCATTTGTTCATATCGCGGGCGTATTCTCTTGTCCAAATTGTATGTCAAGAACAGAGGAAATTCAACAACCTCTTCAATCTGCCTCTTCATCTCATCAACAAGGAACCTTAAGTTTGGCTTCAAGGTTTTCTCAATGTTCATGGCGAGCAATTGTGGACATTCTGAGATCATCAGCTTCACATCTTCTGCCAAAAAACCTGACTCCAGGAGAAACTCAATCCGCTTCCTTGCCATAGCCACATTGATGACAAGGATTTGGGGAAGTTTTTCAAGAACAGGTCCTAAGCTCTCTTCACTGATGCCAACTTCCTCAGTCAGCCATGGCAATTTCTCTTCCAGCTTTGCCTTAACATCTAACCCTAAAACATCTGGAAACTGCAGCAGGAGTTGGGCTACTGCTTCTTTCCTAACACCAAGCTCTAGCAAGCTGTCTACTGCAGTGTGATATTTGTCGAAAAGGCCAAACCCTAGAATAGAAGGTCTTTTCTCAATCATCTTTGCAACAGCAGAGATTGGAATTCCTAAACTGGTAAGAAAATCTACCTTTGGCTTAAGGTTATTCCCAACACGCATGCTAAGGAGCTGAGGTATCTCAGTGAGGATGGCTCCAATCTGGCGAGGATTCACACCGATCATCACCAGATATGCAATGGAAGTGCTCATGGTTCCCTCGATCTTCAGGCCAAAAACTTCAGGGAATCTTGTTAGTACATCTCCAAGCTGCTCTGGTGGGATGCCATATCCTTCCAAGTACTTCACATGTGGCTGCAAATCAACAACAACACTGGTGTGCAAGATTTGAGGATACCTGCGCACGAGCACAGGAAGAGCACTGCTGGTGACTTTCAAGGATTCTAAGTAGTTGAGAACAGGGACAAGGTTCCTCCTCACACTGCAACACAACATGAGTGGGTAGTCATTGATATCTTTGACAGTGAGGCCTATCTGTTTGAGAAACTGAACCCTTTCTTTCACAATTTCAACTGATTCTGGAAGCTCCAATTCTCTGAGTTCCTCAGAGTCAATTCCCTCACTCCTGAGGTAGTTCAATACAAGCTCCTGGTCTTCAATCTGCTTCCCATATTCTTCTACCTCTCCTGCAGTGATGCTTGGCTCTGCAAAGGTGTAATTGGTTGCAGATGTTCCAACAACACTTGTGAAGAAGAAGAAGCTTCTCCACACTCCAGTAGTTGTTTTCTCAAGCTTTCTGCAACAAAGTCAAGACCCCAATCTCTTAAAAAAACAAGAGTTGCAAGCAAACACCATTCCATGAAAACTCCACCCATCTGCATTGTGTCTCCTGCTGCTGGGCACAAGACATAGCAGCCACTAGTGGAACTTGTGGAGCTCCACCGCATCACAGAAAATCCTCAAGAGCTCGACATACACCTGATGATTATCAGCAATAGCAGTTGCGTTATCTGCAGGAGCTTCACCCTTTCTTCACTGATGGAAAGAAGGGCGACTGGAGTTTTGCTGCTGCTCCGAACCTGGAAACCAAACCCTAGGAAAAGCTCAGCAAGAAGTGCGGAATGAAGGCTGCTAGAATTACCTTGCAGGAAGAATGACGGATGTGAGACCCCCTGGCCGCTGTGGTGACAACGCTGCTGCAGCAGAAGTGACAGAGAAGGCAGAAGAGTAGTATTTCGCAGGAAGAAAAGCAGAAGCAGAAAGGCACAATCCCCGTCTGGAAGTCGACAATTCCTTTGCACTCCAGGAACATCCGTTGCTGCTGCATCCCGCCTGTAGAGACACTGAAAGCGCATCTGCACACACGGATGTGAGCATCGTCGCCGCCACCATCCCGAACTTGATCCCTCTCTTCTCGATTCCTTCTGCAGGAGTCCGTTTGCCCTCTCAACAACTGCTGCAAAACTGCTGCAAAATTTCCGAAATCTCTTCTGAAGGAAAAAAAAGCCGGCAGAAAATCTCTGAGAGAAGAAGAAGACCGACAGAAGCTCTTGCAGAGGCTGTCTGGCATCCACTGGCACTACCACAGCGATGGAGATTGCAGCATTCACTCGCGACTCGCGAGGCGCAACAACAGAAGATACCACGGCAGCGCTCTTCGTGGTCACAAAGTGCACTGTGCGAGGACTGGTGATGGAAAAGACGGCGTTTGGATAAGAAAGGCTCAATAGAGAGCGCGAGAGAGAGAGAGAGTGCAGCGAGCGCTTTCAGAAAGCCGAAGCTCCGGTTGCTGCAGCAATGGCGTCCTCTTCGGGCTTGCGTCTTATTGTCTCAGAGGAGGAACGCATCACTTTCAAAGAGGCAAGTGTTCGTTTTCTGAAAGATTTATGACAACGATCTTATTAAGCTCCAGACTTTTGCGATTGCGATTGCAATTGCAGAAATGTCACTTGCTCTATTGCAGAAGAAGAAGGAGTTCTCTGAGGAAGAAGAAATTCTCCGAGGAAGAATTCCGTTGTTCTCTGAAGGAAATACTTGTTCTTTGCCCTGGGCATGGTTTTCAGAAGAACTCTTTGAAGGATTTCTAGCATAAAAATCATCCAGAAGCTGAAGTTCAAGAGGTTCATCTCGTGTATTCTTGTCTGCATTCTGCAAGTTATAATGGTGGATAGTGTGCAAATGAGGTCCAGAGAGAGCTCCTTTTCTTCTTGGGGATTTACAAAATTGCTTGCATGTGTGTGTTTAATTTGTGTATGAATGTATGTGCATGTCGATCTGATGATCCAATTGTGATTTTTGATGTGAGGTAGATGGCAGATTCTCGTGATTCAAGCTTTCAGCATGTTGGAACTGGAACCTGATCTAGAGGCTTTGGAAGCTGAAGGATCCTGAAATTGGAACAGAGGCAGATGTTATGACAGAAGCTGAGCTTTGAGTATGACTATCTGTTCTGCCTCTTACATGAATCCAACTCTTGTGTTGCACAATATATTGTGGGTTGCCAGGAGCAGCTGTTGTTTGTGTTGTTGTTCACAGGAACAGCTTTGAGCTGTCAAGTCAAGGGCCAAGATGATCAACTCATTGTGCTGTAGTTGTGAAAGGACTGGGGGGGGCAGGGACAAGCAAAGAAAGATGCAAGGTTCTTGCACAGAAATGGATCAATGTCATCTGGAGTGCATGAAGAAATAGGGGTTTTGTTTGGCAAGGCTGATATACTCGCTTTAGGAGCATCCACCTCTCACTGAATCTGCCCCCAAAAGATGCGCATTTGGTCTTCTACTGGCAACAAGAGCAATCCCTGGTAACCATTTCCAGAAACCGAAGTAGGTGGTCATAAAAAATGTTTGATGAGGTTGCTTCTTGATCATAGATCTGATGCCTTCATGGTTGATTCTTTGAAAGATTTATAGTTGGAAGGAACTCCAAAGAGCAAGGCAGTAAGAGTTAAGCCATAAGAATCAAAGAATGGCTGAGTAGCTATTTCTGTGCCTGATAATTGTCACTGAAGATTTTGGCCATGAATCTGATTCTTTGAACTGTATATCTTACGTTGGGACTTTTGGAAATGTGACAGAAACCCAGTACAAAGGTTTGTATGATGGTTTGCCTGAGCTTCTGGGCAGATTCTTATATGTTTATCTATACCCACTGTTGGGAGCTGATGAAGTCAGTGGGTAGTCATGGCAGCTTGTTGCTGCTATTCATGATGAAGGAGATGGTTACTGACTCTTTTGTGAGCAACTTGCATTGACTACACTCATTCTCATGTTACCTTCAAATTGTTGTGGAGATTTCTCTGCAATTTCAAAGATATATGTTGGTACTAATTGCTGTTCTTCTGAAGGTCCAAAGTCCAAACAGATGTTCTGCAGCACATGAATAAGAGAACATTTCTTCTTTTCTATAATAGAAACAAAGTGTTGAGTAGTGAAAATTGGTGTCTTTAGGGTTTTAATGCTTGACAAAAGCTTCAGTGCTTATTGCATCTGCAAGTAATTTAGTCAAACATGTTATGAAGATTTTTTCTAGGATTTCAAATTGCTGATGATGATTCTTGAGCTACTTTGTAAGAAGGCTTCTTGAATGAAAATAAAATTGATATTTTCCTCCAACCTCTGAACCCTAAACCCTAACAGAGAGAATGTCTGCCCTAATGTTTGCTCATGTTGTTCATTGTGAAGAAGACCTAGATAACACAATGGACTAACCATTCAAGGGATCAGGAAGATTTCTGTTTTCAATACTTCTTTCCCCGTGACATTCATGATAGACAACTTGAGAAATCTTTGTTGATTCTTGTGAAGTTAGTATGATTGAAGAACCTCTTCTTTACACTATTATGTATCCGATATTTGCCTTCTTGTGAATGTTGGGTTTTTTGTTTCTTTACAAACACTATTTGTTTTGGGATTGCATATATCCAAAGACTATTTTCAGCTTACAGTATTCAATTTAGGGGATTATGTGGGATCTGGTGTGTTTGTTCACCTTAGCTAACTCAAAATCATAATATGATCCTTGATAATGTGAAAAACACATCTTAATGTTAATTTCCATCATTTGGAACCCGTCATAGTTATGTTTAATGTGCTAATTTCTAACTAACTGATGCACCATATGATATACTTCCAATTAGAATTGGAATTAGCCAAACATCTCATGTCCTTCTTCACTAAAGTTTGAAATGAAATCCTGATGAAAAAGAACATTCAGTGAAGCATCTTGTACTTGCATGTTCAAAATTGAACAAGAGTTTCATCATTCATGTGACAAAGTCGAACAAGAGTTTCATTAACCATGTGACATTGTTGTTTTAAAGTAGAGACGGTCATGATTGGCTCTTGAACAAGGCTAATAATAATGTCCATGGAATGACCTAGAAATCAATCAATTGTAACTATGCGCTAGTCAAAAGATACATGCTAACCAAGTTGAACCTATCATAACTAGATTTTTTTATTGTAGCAAAATACGACTAAAAAATTTGAATAACATTCACATTTACAATCATTATACATTCCACATGTTTATGATCCTAGGAGATAATTCAGCACTAAATTTGCATATTCATTATGTCAACAAATCATTGAACATGCATAGACCTAAAGCCTTTGTCAATGCTTTTAGGGAACTAATGAACAATCACTTTGCCCTTCCTTATGAACACAATGAACAATCAATGGGCGCTTATAATACCATAGTACCTTGATGGCTTGGGCACATGTTTGCCAAATACTTACTTAATTAATTTTGAAGATTCTATTTTCCAAAAACAAAATATTCTTAAACCATTCCAAAAGATTCTTCATTTTCTTTCAGAAAGAATTTCAAATTCAGAAAATTATTTTTTTTGAAAATTTTGGCATTTAGAAAAAAAATAAAAATTGTGCCAAAGCCACCAAGGTACTATGATATTCAAATTAGGCAAAGGGGGGCATGAATTTGGCAAATGATATATATTATTCAATCCTTTCTTCACATGGGTACAAAATTCAAATGATCATTTGGGTTTCCCATCTCAAGTTGAGTGAGTAAGTCAAATGGGATTATGCTTGAAATCATCTCAAAAGTACAAGTGAATACAAGAAAACAAGAGTAGAAAATTAGAAGGAAAAAGGTCATTATTTTTAGCAAGGGTTAAATAAATGACTAATGACCAAAACTACAACTATCTACAGCAAAACAAACAAAGGGCTCATCATGCAATGACTCTGTGGCCTTTATGGTAAGTTCAAACTTCAAACCAGCAACAGTTAAAATAGCAAAACAGTTCCATGGAAGTCTCCCCCAAAAAGAAACATGAACTGTGACCCATTATGGCTCTGCCCCTTCTGGTGAGTTCAAACATACAAAGTTCAAACCAACAATAGTTTAAAATGATGTTCCATGAAGTCTCAGAGCCACTTCCGGTGAGTTCAAACATACAAAGTTCAAACCAACAATAGTTTAAAATGTTTACATGAAGTCTCCAAAAAAATGAGCTCATAGTTCAAAAACACCTGGTAAACATTCCTCAAAATATGGGACCCAATGAAAAACTACATTGGTCTGCGGAGTCTTGCCCTTCCTTACAGGCAGAGCTAATAAACTTGCATATGTTGGACAAATCCTCGGTCTATGCTTTGGTTTGAAAAGCGTTAAAAGATTTAACCCTTTTTTCCATATAAAAGAGAGAGAGAAAAAAATGGTATAAGCAACCCCAAGTTCATTTGATACAAGAAAAAGAAAACCCATCAATGAAAATGATTACAGTTATTGCAAATATAAGCTAACTTAACTACTTCTTGATCCCGTGTTTAAGCTCTTATTTGGTTGCTTGCAGGAAACGTTGGAAATTTAAAAACAGTGGTGCAAAACAAAACTTGCATCTACAAGTACTTGGCATTCTTCTGCAGGAAAGATATTAGATTGCAGTTATGGGTAGCCAGCCAGATATAGTAAAGGCGGAGTAACTAGGTAAGCAACAAACGGTGGTGCAAAACAAAACTTGCATCTACTTACTTGGCATTCTTCTGCAAGAAAGATATTAGATTGCAGTTATGGGTAGCTAGCCAGACATAGTAAAGGCAGAGTAACTAGGTAAGCAACTTCTTAATCCTATGTTTTGCTTGAGATTTGCTTGATTGCAGCAATGATTTGGAAATAAGAAAACAGTTAAGCAAAACAAAACTTGCATGGACTTACTTCTTAAATTTTCAATGAAGTTGCAACTTCTGAAACCCATAGGCTATTTGCCTAAAAATTTAGAAGATGTTTTGCATTGCTTTTCAACGCCAGGATTGGAACTATGGGTGGGACTACTCTTCATTGTATCTTCTTAAACCCTTCATTTGGGTAAGAAGATTTTGGCTTTGCTTTAATTTTTAAAATTACATTTGGACTTCCTAATTTGGTTAGATCTTCTTATGGTTGATCACAACCAAATGCTACAACATAAATTCTGGTTTCAGTTCTAGGCTCGGTTTTTTCTTTAAGGAAATTTGGTTTTAGTTTCAATTTTGAAATTAGACCTAATTTTGGTCCAGTTCTGAGAAACCCAAATTCAAAACAATGGTTAATTCCATTAGTTAATCTCTAATTAGCCTTTCAACTTTAGTCTTTTTTTTTTTCAATTTGTTTTTCAAAAGTATTGGTTCTACTTTTAGTTCCAGCTCCACAAACAAATGAAATTGGGATTCGGTTTTTTGGATCCAATCTTTCAAAAAAATAAAATTTCTATATTGAGATATAACTAATTCCAAAATTTAGACCCAATTTCCAATTTGGTTATGGGTCCAACTCTTCGAAAGAAAATTTCCTTCTGGTTCTATAATTAATTCCAAAAACTAAACCCAATTCCAATTTAGCTTTTATAAACAAAACCAAAACTAAGTTCTAAACAATGTTAATCAATTATTGAGTTTTGACCCAATTATAAACTCGTTAATAAGTTGGTTATTAATAACCTATAATGAGCCAGTTTTTAAAATTTTTGATAAATTTGATAATCATCTAATATTGAATTTTGAAAAATCTAATAACCTATTTGGATGACCTTATTATCATCCAAGTAAGTTATCAATCTTTAAACACAAACAAAAAAAAAAGATAATAATATTTTAAAAAACCTTACAACCTATTAATAAACAATTTGTGCTGTGCCTAGAGCAAAAGAGTAGAAATAAAAATTATTAAAAATTAAAAATTAAGTTTTTTTATAAAAATATTTAAAATAAGAATTTTATAAAAAATTAAATTTAAATAAAAAAGGAAAACAAAAAACAGTTGAGCCAAAACCCAATCCAGCCAACAAAATGATGGCAATTGATTTGATATACAATCATCCTCCCAAAAAACACGAGTTCAATTGATGACAAACAGTTGAAATGCATGGTGCTCACAATTGAATGCGCACACACCCACAAAAAATTTCGGGAGTAGCAAAACAAACACGGACGCACATCACGAGCTTCTCCATTAATGCACGCTTTTATAAGCATGCTGCCTCGCACACACACGCAAACAAACGATATGGTATTAAGCGATTTTCGACCTTCGCTTGCTGGCTGTTGCCGAGAAAGACGGCGCTCGCTCACGATGGCAGCAGCTGCTTTCTCCTCCACAAAGCTCTCGCGACAATCTAGCTCTCTCTCTCTCTCTCTCTCTCTCTCTCTCTCTCGCGGGAATGTCGTTTGCCAGAACAATTAAGAGAGCTCCGAGTATGCTCTCTCTCTGTGTTGCAGTAGTTATGATGCTCACTAATTGTAGTAGTTGTGGAGCTTTGTGCACCATGAAGTGTGAAATGCGCGCGCGCGCGCTCTGAGTTTTAGCTGTTTCTGCTGCGCATTTCAATAGTCAAACTCTTTTTCTGTGGCTGTTGCTGCTTCTGCCTGCCCTGCCCTCCGTCCGTCCGTCCGTCCGTGTGTCGTCGAAGTTCTAGGGAGCTAGACAACAGTCGTAGTTATGGGTAGATCTTCTTCTTCTTCTTCTTCTGCGGCTGCTGCTGCTAGAGTCGTGTGTAGTGGAGCTGGTGGATGTGTTCGAGATCATGATGATGATAAGAAGAATGTGTCAGAAGAAGAAGAAGAAGAAGAAGAAGACTCTATTCCTGCAGAAGAGGTGGAGATCTCTGCTGTGTCGCCTTCTCCTCCATCTGCCGGTGTTTGTGCACTTGATGGACGTGTAGGTTTGCAGGAAGGTGGTGCATCAGCAGCAGTAGGAGACAGCAGAGAAGTAGACAATCGAGCAGCAGCTCGTCGCGCACGTCGCCTCACTCCTCCTCGCACTTTCGAATACCCCATCTTCACTCCCGTTCTCTCCAATGAAACAGTAAATCCACCTCTCTCCTCTTGTGTAGTTTCCGAGCTGCTGTGGCTTTGAGAAAGAATTCATGGCCACCTTGCCAACAACGGTTGAGGGTGGCAGAGCTTCATTGTCCAGCTCTAGATTGATGCACAATGCCAGACTTTTCTTGTGTGTTTGTGTGTGTGTGTGTGTGTGTGTGTGTGTGCAGATGGGTTGTGGTGAATTGTTTTGTGATTTGTGTTGGTGGGTGGTTTTTCTGTCCAGAGCTACAGAAACCCACCATCAATCTACAGCAACAGGGATCTGAATCGAAGGAGCGCAGAGTATCAACCAGATGTGCTGCTGCAGCACCCAGCAGACATGGATTATGATTCCGTGAGTGTGTGGAAAGAGGTTCACCCAGATGAAAATTCCTTGGATGAGGAGTTTGTTGTTCCTGTGAGACACAGCAATGCAGCGGCAGTGCTGAATGGTCTCCATAATCCATTCAGTAACAACAATAACAACAACATCAACATCATGAGTCCCAGAAACAGCACACCTCTTCGGGATTACAGTATCCAGGATGAAGCAGGAAATGGCAGCATCCAGCTTCCAATTCAACATCTTAGTAGCAGCAGCCCACAAAACTCTATGTATACAATCAGGAGCCCTAGTCCAGCAAACAATCTGCATTCGCACATGGCTGCAGCAGGATGCAGTCCAAAAATTGGTTCCATGAATGGAACAACAAGCTCCAATTTTCCACAAGTTGTGAATACAACAATGAGTCCAAGGATTCCACAGCAGTTCAGTGCTATGAGTCCTCAAATTTTGCAGCTTGCTTTGAGCCCAGATCTGGCGAAAGCAATGAAGAATCTGAGGGACCCACCATTATCACCCATCACCATGTTTCCTGCAAAACATGCTACAGGGGCTCTTCACAGCTCTCCACCACCACCCCAGGTAAGATTGAGTCCCAAGGGTGAGAGTGCAGGGGAGGGACTGCAACAGCACATGCGGGATCATCAGTACCACCATCATCAGCAGCAGAGTCATCATCATCGTCATCATCACCATCACAGGGAGCGACAATTGTCACCAGTATCTGCTGCAGATCGGTCACCTCGCATGGGTTGGAAGAAGCCCCTCCATACCAAGTCCCCAGGGTTGTCAAGCTTGAAGCTGGATGCTCAAAGTGCAATGATGGGGATCATTGGAAACACAATGGGGAGTAGAGGACGATCAGGCCATGGCCTTCGTGGCAAGAACTCCACAGCAACACCTCCTGTGCCCACATGGGCAGGTTGCAATGGTGGCCAGTCTACAGTTACTCCAGCTCTCGACAGAGACAGATCAACAGGAGGTTAGCTCTGATTTCTCAACTTTGTCAAGAGTTTTGTATTTTTCTTTTGCACTTGTTGTCTTCTGCTTGCTGCCTTTTTGTAGTGTGCAGTAGCTGTTGCTTCTACTGTCTTCTGGACCAACAGGACACATAGTTTTTGCAAGTGTGTTGTTTGTTACTGCTCTTCTTCTTGATGGGTTCACACACACTGCTGTAGGATCTTTCACTGATTCACCTGAGATTCCATCACAATTGGATGGCAAGCGCTTGACCCCAAAACAACCAACAATATCCGGATCTCAGAGCCAACACCACCATCATAAGTTTTTCAGCTTCTTGCACTGGGGTAAGAAGAAGGCAGTGAAGCTGACAGACTCATACCAATCTGAAATTGGGAGCCGTCGAGCAGATTCAGACTCAATCAAAGTCCTGGACTACACAATAAAGACTCTTCGGTACAAACTGGAGCAAGCCAACAAGAAGCGAGAGACAGCAGTGAATGAGGTGCGAGCATTGCAGTCAGCAATGGAAATCCTCAATGAGAAATGCTCTGAGCTGCAACTGCGATGTCAAGACCTTGAACTCCAAGTGAGTTTGCATCGGGAGCAGATGGAAGAAGACCCTGAATTGCAACCTCTTGACATCCCTGTACATGTCAATGGAAGAAGAGATATGGCTCCTGCCTCCACTGCTGCTGCTGCTATGGATCCAAACATGCGTCATGGATTTTCACATTTGGAACTAACATTACAACTCTTCTCAAAGACAGTTCAGGATGCAAAAGTGAGTGTGAGGAAGTTGACACAAGTCATCTGTCATTATCTTCGTGAATGTGGTGAATCAGCAACTGAAGTTATATTCAATCTCCTGAAGCAACAGAAAGTGGGGCAATGGGCGAATCACATACCACGTGCTGCGATCATTCTCTACTTTGAGGCATTTCTCAATCAAGTCATGTTTGAGAATTTTGAGAATGTGAGCTTTGAGCCAAATGGAACCAGCAACACATTTGACCCTGGTGTGCTCCGCCAAACCTGCTACAAAGCATTTCAGAATCTCAAGAAACAAGAGTGGGCAGGCATAGAGAAGACATTAGGAAAGGCACAAGCAGTGGTTGTGAGTGCAAATTTCCATCGATTTCTTGTCATGAGGATGGAATTGGTGCTTTCTCAGCTTGGGAAGATCACCACCATGGACATGCCAGTAGTTCTGATGGCAGCTTTCTTCAATGCCGTCAAATCTGTGTGGCTTGTACACCATCTCGCCTTCTCATTTGATCCAATGGTTACCCTCTTCCGAGTAGCTCCAGCAGCAGATTTTGATCCTCGATACATGGAACATGTGACAAAACTTGAGGAAGGACGCACTCGGTCCAAAGTGTTGGTCATGGTCAATCCAGGCTTCGTTGTGAATCGCCAAACCATCAAGAGCCAAGTTTTCTGTGGCAGTAATCACCAATGACATTGTCTAAGTTTCCTAGGCACTCAGTATCTAGATGTTCTAGACAGTTCTAGATTGCTTTCTTTGGAGATTACACATTATAGGACTCTGGTGGCATTTAGGGTTTAGGGTTCAGAAGATTAGGGTTGGGAGTTAGCTTTTCTCACACCTATTGCAGAATCGATTTTGTTCAGGATGGTTTTCTCTTCTTTTGTTGTGTTTTTGTTGCATTGGATTATACTTTGTTGATGATAAATGTCATCAGTCAGAGATTGGACTTTTCAAAGAGTGTTTGGAAACTTGAGGGAAGCATAAGTTAGCTTGAGGTGAGATCCAACTGCAAAAGTCAGCAGCCAGTGTCAAGGGAAAGAACCCATCCTTAATGCCTCTGCTTCTCTTTGTTGTAAAGTAATTTGAACCTGCCTGCTGAAGCTTTGATCAGGATTTTTCCACCACAGTTTGCAAAATGTGGGTCTTTCTCTTGACAATTTGACAAATGGAAAATTAGGGTTCATACCCATGCTGTCAGTGTCTTTCCATTGTACCAAGTTTTGGTCATACTATTGTTCAGGATTTCTTTTGATTGTTTAGGTTTTCACTAGGGAGCTCACCTGGCAATTTACATTGCAGAGATTCTGTCCTCAGCAATGTTTTTGAGAAGATGATGATGTCTTTGGGTTGTCAGTCCTTAATGGATTTTCTGGGTTGATGAAAGCAAATGAGGATGGGGAGCTGAGCTTCACCTAGACAATCCAGATCTTGGACAATGGGTGTAGTAATAGAGGAGCATGGAAGGTTGATCCCCCAGCACTTGTACTTCAAGGGGGAAAAGAACTTGTTATTTGCCATTCTTCATGCAGATTAGAGTCTCTTTTCATTAATGTCAGTAGGAAGAAACCCCTTGCAAGTTGCTTGCAGTCTTGCATGCTATCTGTTGGTATGGAGAAATCCTCTGGCATGGTGCTTTGGAGTTGTGCTTCTCCAGCGGCCAAATAAAAAATGCAAAACAGTAAACCTATGTGATGAAACTGAAAGCAAAAGAAACTTCAAAAAATAAGAAGAAATTTTTAAAATCATGAACTCAGATCGTTACATATGCACCTCTTCTGACATATTCTTCTTCTTACTGGTAGAGGCAATGCGAGATCTTTAGCGCAGACGGACGAATCTCCGAGGTACATGACAAGAACAATCCTGTAAGAAAGGAAGAGGAGAGAGAGAGAGAGAGAGAGAGAGAGAGAGCAAACCGTCCCAAGTGGATGAATACGTTCTCTTTAGCATCCACTTGATGTGGTATTCATCCTCTATTCTTCGGAGAATGGTCTTTTCATCCATATTGTCGCGTTTTTCATCCTCTGTTCATCCGAAGAGTCGTCGTTTTCATCCAGAGTGAGCGCGCGCTCCTCTTGCTCGCAATCGTTGCCTTTCAGGGCCATCGCCGCTTCCTCTCTCTTCTGCGAGCGCTGCGAGATCTCGCGCTGCCGTTTTGGAGCTTGTCTTTTGAGTGGAGCTAGCGGCGGCAGAAACTTTCCTCTTGCGTTGATCGTGCTGAAGAGAAAAGCATCCGAGTTTTGGTGGAGAAAGAGTTCAGAAGTTTTAGATCCTAGTGTGGAATCTCGGACGACCTCGAAGGCGGCGGTGGTGTTCACGAAATCAAATCGTACAAAGTTTTGCACGGCCTTCGAGCGCGTGGTAATGAAATGAAAATTCTATGCCCTTTTTCTATCTTTTTGGTGTTGAGTGTTGCGAGAGAACCTCAAGATGTGGCTCTTGAGGTACCGTACAAGGCTTGCTTGCATTAGGGTTTGCACTTTCTTCTGGTGAGGAAAATCTTGTTGCTTTCCTTTTTTTTCTTTTCTTGCTTCGTGACCTTCTAGTAGGTTGTCTAGTATGGAGCTTTGTATGGCATCAAAATCTTGTGTTTTTTTTGCTTAGGAGGATTCCATGTTTTGGTCTTCAAACCCTTGTTGAAGGTTGACAGAAGAGGGGATTTACGGTTGGCATCGCAGTGAGGATCCATGGCAGAGGTAGAACCAGAGGAGTTTAGGTGCTTTGTAGGAGGATTATCATGGAGTACCACTGATAAAGGACTAGAGGAGGCATTCCGTCCATTCGGCAGTGTACTGGAAGCCAAGGTATGTCTTAACCATTGCGTTTTCTCCTTCCTTCTTTTGTTGAAAATTTCTTTTCTAGCCACACTTTTGATCTCACACACATCGCATCACATCTCTTGAACAGGTGATTGTGGACAAGGAATCAGGACATTCGCGCGGCTTTGGCTTTGTCAACTTTAGCAGTGAACGTGCAATGGATGATGCCATCGAGAGCCTGCATGGCAAGGAGCTTGACGGCCGCCCCATAACTGTCAATAGAGCAAAGCCAAAAGGACGGGATGGAGGTGGAGGTGATCGTGGCTATTCTGGAGGTGGAGGCAGAGACCGTGGTGGCGGTGGGGGTGGAGGCGACTGTTTCAAGTGTGGGCAGCCTGGTCATTGGGCTCGAGAATGCCCATCTGGTGGAGGAGACCGTGGTGGAGGTGGCCGCTATTCTTCTCGTGATCGTTATGGTAGTGACTCGGCAAGGTATAACAAGACAGTCCTACTAGCCCAAACAAGCATTCATAGGGATGGAGGTGTCGATTTGGTTGCTAATTGTGTGCCTGTTGAGGTGCAGTGATCGTAATGGTGGAGATCGATATGGAAGTGGAGGAGGTCGCTACAGCAGTGGAGATCGTGGTGGTAGTGATCGCTATGGTGATCGTTATAGTGGAGGTGGTGACCGCAGCAGAAATGGCAGCGGCTATGGGAAAGAAGGGAAGTCAGACTATCGTGAAAGGGATGGTGGCCGCAGCAGTGGTGGTGGTGACCGATACAATGGTGGCAGTGACCGTCATGCAAGTTCTCGAGACCGCTCTGGCCCTTATGACCGCCCCAGTGAACGCCCCAGTGGTGGCGGCCGATCCTCTCATGATGAACGTGATTGAGAATATCCTCCCTCAAGAGATGACACACATCAGTTGCATCTGATGTTCAACAGCATGGACAGAGAGAGCTCTATGAATCTTGTGATTTCAGTTGCAACGGCTGGATGCCAAGCATGTTGGAGTATAACTGTTATTGGATGGTCTGGTGGGTGAGATGAATGCGAAGAAATGAACATAATGTTATCGAGCCAGGTCTAGTTGTTGCGGTGTTTACTGGCTCTCAAGGAATTATTTTGTTCTGTTTTGGATTGAGTTTATGCACATGTGCTGGTCAACCTGGACGCTGTTCTTCAGAGGTTTTGTTGTAATAGCCTTCAACTGAATTTGAGATTCTTCACCACTTGTGGTCATGCATCTGGGATCTGGACCCAATGAGCTGTTCCATACATGCTTCAACACATGAGCCACATCTTTCCCATGCATGTATCACTGGAGCAGCACCTGGATGTTGGGGTCAGACCATGGGGAGTCAGAATTCACAAGAGGATTCCAGGGATGGTTTTTTGTCCTGCATCCGTTTCCATGGCTTTGTGAGGGGGATTGTTACTTGAATGGTGGCTGCTCCATGTGTTCTTTGTGTTAGTTCTTTTGCTGCATCTGCCTGAGCTTTCTCAACAAGGTCTTGAGAATGGGGAAGCTTCATTGATGGTTAGTCAATTCTCTTGAGAATGTGAATGCAAGGTGAGCTCTTTCTCTGCCCTTTGTCATGTGTTTTGTTGGTTTTAGTCCCTATCATGCACATGCATGTGCTCTGCTGACTCGATATAAAAGTAGTGTTTTTTTCGTGCAAGAAAGGCTTATGGACTTTGGCCATCTCATTTGTACTGAGGTCATGGCTGTTGGTTGGCGCCTACAGGTAAAGAAAAGGAAGGCAACCCACTGGTTGTTCTTCTTGTAGGATCCATGCCTGCTTGCTGGCATGTGGAGAGGACGTGTTTTTCCTCTTGAAGTGCGGTTATGAAAACTCCCACCCACATGCCCCTAAGGAGGGCAAGAACAATGAATGTTTCTGGGCTACTGTATTCTTCCCCTCTGCAGATACAGTTTGCAAGCCTTCCCTAGGAGAGGAACTGGCCTCTTTATTCCTGTTTGGATTCTGAGGAGTGATAGCATCTGCATCCATCTGAATGATAAGTGGTGTCCTGAAGTTTGCTGCAATCATTTTACACTGGCCTGACCTTGGGCTCAAACTTGACTCCCAATGGCCAGTTGTGCATCTGCCAACAGCAATTTCTATTGAGCTGTTCCCCAAGGAATCATTGTGTTCCAATTTTTTACCCACTTCCATTGGTCAACCAAACAACTGGCCCTGTTTACTTGATTAGCCTGGGGGAGAGAAAAGTTATGAGAGGAAGGCCCTCCAGCCTTCTTCTCTTTCACAGTGGGTACCTGTTTATAGCCTGGGTGACTAGCTGTCTCTATCTGGCACGTGTTTTGTTTACAAGTGGAGTTTGCAGCGCCTTCTTATATTGTTTCAGAATCCCAGGGAGAATCAGAATGGTGGGTTCAATGAGCTTCAACTTTGAGTTTGGTGCAGAGCATGTCATGAATCAGTGTTTGGAGGGTTTAGAGGAAGGGTTCCAACAATGGTGAGCATTCCATGGTGAGCATACCCTCCTCTTCACACCCATCGCAAAGCTTTTGCATTGAGTTGGCTACAAGTTACGCTTGATTGTTTGTTTAGCAAATGTGATTGATATTTTTACATGCATCTTACTTCCCTTATATTTTTTTTCTGCACTTCAGATGCTTGTGATGTCTGTGCCTGTTACATAGAAATTCAGAATTATTTGTATAATTTTTAGTTTGAGTGTTATGAATTCAGATAAGGATTCCTGATGTTCAGGTTTCACAGCTATTTACAAATGTGGGAATGTCTTGTGGGTGCAACTGACCAGTTCCTAGAGGCACGAACTGCCTGTTGTTGGACTACTGACTTAGACAATAGGTATTGCTGTAGATTCAAGTTCTCTGGTAGAACAGAAAGTACAGAATTATGAAGAGCAATTAGCTTAGTGGTGATCTGCTGACAAGGAATCTTTACAAGGCACACATCATGAAGTGAAAATGTCAGCCTATGTTCAAAGGATATATGGTATCATCGAGGCAAGTGCCCTGTGAGTTCGTGAAGTGGTGCAACTTCTGAAAGTACATGGTTGGACAAGCGTTGAAGAAAGGAGCCATTCTTTTGAATTTCGCCTGTCAGGTAAGTCTTTGCAATTGTATTGTTAGCATATTGAGGTTATTAGTTGTGTCAATATTTCTGATGGAGGTCTGAGTTAGGGATATGTTTTGTTGCTCAATTATGTCCTAGGCTGGTTGTACAATATGGAGGCTTAAAACATTTCAACATTTGATGCATTTTGCCTGAAATTTTGGGTTGACTCTTCCATGGTCATCTACTACACCCACCATTTGGAGTTGATGAAGTCATTTGGTAGTCATAGCAGCTTGTCATGGCTATTTGTGATGAAGGCCATGGGTCTGACACTTTGCAAGCAACTGTCCTAAGGTGACAACCAATGTTGAGTGGTTGTTTGATTTTTTTAATAGCCGTTGGTTCCAGTCTTTTCAAAACTTAGAAAGCAAACCTTTGTTTTGGTTTTTTTTATAAAACTGGTGTCAAAGAATGTCTGGTTACAGTTTTTCAAAAATATCCAGAATGACAGAACCTCTGTTTCTGGTTTTTTGAAAATTTTCAGAATCCAAGAACCTTTGGTTCTGGTTTTTTCAGGCACCTTCAAAGAAATGACAGTTTTCATGAAAAACTGTGAATTCTCAGATTTTTTGAGAACTCTGCTAATGTATCAAACCTGGTTCTTTGATATTTTAAGATTCGAGGTCATATCTAAATAGAGCTGCCTGAATAACTGTTGGTTATTTGGTGCATTTCTGATCATTTCCCAACGCTGGTTGCAATTGTATTCATTGTTGTCTTATGTTCGAAGTGTTGTTGTGGAGATTTCTCTACAATCTCATAGATTGAAATTTCTAGTATGAATTTGTAAATGGAAATTATATAGAGAATGAAGCACTATTATAATACAACACAAGTTTTGTAAAATTGTTCCCTCACAAATTAGATGTAGCAAGTTAGATGTAGCTCAATGACCCCAATTCAAAGAATACACATGTTTGTGTTCTCTTGATACGGTGTTCATTGCTTGCTAATTTTATGTGGTAGCTTTGGATTTTGAATCCTGAGTTCAAATTTCCCTTGCCATTTTGTTTAATGAATATGGCAAAGGTTTTCATGTATCATCCAATTTTTGTCTACATTTCATCTATGGTCCCTTTATGGATTTTTCCTTTTGCTTGGGTTGTATATTCATCATCCATTGTTTTCGATAGACTTAGACTTAACCTTTCTAAATCTCTTTTTGGGGTCTCCATTTCATCCATGTTTTCTATCTTGATTTTCATTGCATCCATTTTTTCACTCATTTTCAACTTGCACAAACCCTATCTTTTTCTGCCTTTCATTTCATCAATTGTTTTCACCACATTTCAATTTTGGTAGATCTTAGATTGCTAGACCTCTACTTCGATCCATTGTCTTTGATGCTTACCAAAAATTTTGATTTTTTAATATGTTTTCTTGACCTTTCATTTCATCCATTGCCTTCAATTTCATTCATCCTTATGTTTCTCGCCTTTCATTTCAACCATGCTTTCTTTTGAATTTTAGCATTCCTATTACAACCCAAATATATATTTGATTAGTTTTTATTTCATTTATTTACAATCATTCTTGGGGTTTTACTTTTCCAAATCCTATCTCTTTTGACCTTCATATCATCCAATAAACAAATTTAACACATTAAGATGGAAGATAGTGTACACAAACATTCATGGGTTCCCTCGTATCACTTTTTATTGCTTGGGAAGATGAAAAAGTGATAAAAGTACCATCCATCAAAATTGTACTCTTGTTCTTTTCAGTGAAGGAATCTACCATTAACCAACCCACCACATGTCCTTTGTTAAAATGTAATGAATTTTAACATAATTAAGGAGTTTGATAATCAAATCACGTAGCCTACATTCAAAAACTTTGTGAATTTTCTTTTCTTGGACACATTGCCTCTACCAACATTGAAACCAATGGCACATTAAACTTGTCGCACCTATGAAGGGTTTTCCTTCCATAAATGACCATTATTGCAACACTTTCATATTTCATTGTGCACACAATTTGTCGTTCCTATGTTAATGTCATAAGCACATGAGTCGTTACAACTCATAACTATTGAACTTTCAACAATTGTTCATCTCAACTAAATAGAACTTGTATGCTCAAAAGTGGCACTACAAAATTTTAATAGCCAATTTGGTCTCTACATTTCTATTACTTCTAACCCAAAACTAGGATTTCCTCGTAACATAATAATATCCTATCATTAACAAATACAAAAAGACCAATTAAGATGGGTGTGCAATGCTTGATTGCTTAGTTTTTTTGTATTCATGATGTTTATCAACTTGAGCTCCGCACTATTATGCACTATTAGTGATGATAAATTTTTACATGCATTTAGAGTTGTACAACAAAATTACAATAAAATAAAAAAACAAAGAAAGATTTTTCAAAATTTACAAAATAAAATGTGGTTTTCTCTTTTACACTATATAAGTAAAAATGAAAAGAAAGGTCGTGAGTGTTTTAAAAATAAAATAAAAATCATAGCAAGATTCAAATATAAAGAAAATTCAAAATTTTCAAAAGATGTGTGCAACAAGAATTAAGAAAAACAAAAAAATCCAAAAGGTTGCAACCATATAAAAGGTCATTATGTAAAAATGTCATTTTAAGTAGTTATATAACAAATTTTGAATTAGAATAATTCAATTTAACATATTATGAAAAAGAATATGGTAGGAAAAAATATTATAGAAGCCTATTGTCGTCCTACCTAAATCATCTCCATTGAAAATTCATCATCACTAGAATTTTATTTTGTCACTTTAATGATATATTGTTTAGAAGGTTGGGAAATACTAATGTGTTAGGTAATCGATTTTGGGAGGGAAGTTATGCCTTGTTGGGAGTGAGTGGAGGTATAAATGGCTTGGTTTTTATTCAAATGTGATAATTTCATGATTGACAAGGATTAGTTCTGAAATTTTAGTGTAAATTTCAGACTCATTTTTCACCACTTTCTAGGACTTGGCATCATGTCGCTTTTATCTCTTCATTTGAACCTCAAACCTCTTAAAGTATAGCCACATGTTTGCATATGAAATTGGCAAGTTTCATTTGATCCTAAAACAACCCAAAAGACAATTGTTGTGTTGGAAAGAAGGTCAGTTGGGATTGGTGAAAGTTGTCCTCTTTAGCACCGTGTATGTGAGGCCAATGCATGGTGATTGATTTTTACTAGTTAACAAGATTTGAATTGGTCCAAAACATGTATCTAGTTTTGATGTTACCTTCGGTCTAGACAATAAACACAAATATAAATTGTCAATTATGCATTTAGGCGGAACATAGGGAAGAAGTAAAACAATTATGGGTGAATTTTTTTACAATGTTTTTTTGTGTAATTTGTTGTAGATTTTGTGCACTTGGGTGGGCTTGAATCCTTACATATTTGTTTTTCAAATAAGTGAAAATTTGAAACAAAACAAGTGAGACTTAAAATCACACAAATGGGAATAAACCCAAACATGCTAAAATCTGAAACCTTGGTCACATAATAATAAACTATGTTCAAAACATAATCAACACAAAACATGAATCCTAAACCTAACATGGTTTAACCTAATACTGATGCAAACTCAAGGAATGGGGCAGGTTAACTAAAACTCTTGACAAATTAGTGCATGGACTATTGCTCCATCACACATCCTTGTGCGACTCCTCATCCAATGAATTCACGGAGCAATGGTGCCTTTGCATCTCATAACCTCTCCCACACAAAAAAAGATTAAAAATAATATTACATATACCTATTACAATATCTATCAATTGAAGGCATTATTTATTTATTTATTTTTCAATTCAAGAAGGAAAGGCTTATTTGTAGTAGTATCTTGGGCCTTTTTCCTTTTTGGGTTTATTGTATTATACATAAGAGTTGGGTTCCCATTATGTATCAAAAGGTTTTGCACTCGCAACTCTTCACACACAAAAGTTTAACCCAAAAGAAAAAAAACAATGAAAAACAAAGGATTTTTGAAGCAAATACAATTTTTTTTCTCCAGTGTGGTTTGCTTCTTATATCTATAGTACATATGCTTTGTCTTTGCAGCTTTATCTGCAGAATCTGAGGCTCAAGTTGGTCAAATTTTGTGTGTGGAAAAATAGTTTGTGCATATGTATATTCTGCAGTATATTTACATCTATGCATGTGGATCTAGCTAGCTTGTGTGTGGCCAGAGCAAAACACTCCTCAATATATTCTAGTGCATGGTAAGCATATCCAAATCCATGTAGTTGACTTCAAAGAACAAAACCCAAAGGGCTGACTATTTATCCAACAAACCTCAAATAGTTGAATTCAAATCTAAGAAAACCCAAATTGCTGAATTCAATCCAACAAACCCAAATATCTGAATTCAAAATCTAAAAAACCCCAAATCGCTGATTTCAATCCAACAAACATAAATATCTGAATTCAATCTAAAAAACTCAAATTGCTGATTTCAATCC